>Ga0315914_1000213_pt1 | contig 61430 bp, 25 predicted proteins | sample MpolenodulesMG_FD_203920 | JGI IMG/M metagenome (GOLD analysis project Ga0315914, IMG submission 203920) | Medicago polymorpha root nodule microbial communities from Los Angeles, California, United States - elongated nodules | ecosystem: Host-associated > Plants > Roots > Nodule | place: USA...
ATCAAGTGATGTAACAAAATTGAAACAAACTCCTAACAAACTTATTACTTCACATGCAAGTAACTTGAGTTAGTTACTTCAAGTGCAAGTTTCTAAACAAACTATTAAACAAAGATAAGACTAATTCAAACTAAACTGAATTACTAAACCAATAATACCATCAATTAAATCTAAATCCTTCATCTTTTTGACTCATAATTAAATCATTCATCACTCTATACTACTTCATGGTTTGAGATACCTTGTTTTAGTAGTATTAGCATCAACACACATTAACCTCGTGATAAAGATGGGAAACGTGAACTTGACATCTCTTGTTGTGGATTAAGCGAAAAATCTCATGTTACTTTTCGCATTCAACTATAAAGACAAATATTTTTTCCCATGTTATTGATGCAAAATATCTACCAACTTTGTCATTGTTTAATTCTTCTCGAGAAACCTAACTTATAGTGAGATCTCTCCTATCGTGTCGTGGATCAATGGAAGATCCCAAACTATTCCTTGCATTCAACAATAAAGACCAATCTATACTTTTTCTTGTCACCCTGTTACTGATGCAAAATATCCATAAATTTTGTCGTTAAATTTTTGTTGAAAAACCTAACTAACCACCCTTAACGGGATCTCCTCTTCCATGTCATGGATCAAGGGAAGGATCCCATGCGATTCTTTGTATTCAACAATAAAGACCAATATATACTTTTTCTTGTCATCCCGTGATTGATGCAAAATGTCCACCAAATTTGTTACCGTTTAATTTTTGTCGAGAAACCTAACTAACTACCCACTCAAAAAAAAAACCCTAACTAACCACCTTTAGTGGGATCTCCTCTTCTGTGTCATGGATCACGAAAGAATCAAACTATTCTCTACATTCAACTATAAAGACTAACATATAATGTATCCACCGACTTTATCATCGTCTAGTTTCTATTGAGAAATCTCACCAACCATATTTAATAGAATTTCTCCTTCCAACCGCGTTTTTTCATCCACAAGACTCGAATATGAAATCTTGTTTAAAAGATTAGATATATCATTCAACTCGGACCAACGTAATGTTGATATTGCATAGAAATACACAAAAATGTATATACCAAAAAATATATATAGATACAAAATTGCTGATTTTATGAGCTGTAGTTTCATTCATATAGGTTTATTGTTCTCATTCTTCCCCATTCTCTCTTCTTCCTTCGTCCCTAATGCTGTAATTCTCTCTCTCTCTCTAGGTACATTCTCTTTCTCTCTCTACCCTTCATCAACCATCTTCCGCATCCCAATCACCCCTTACCCCTTTCACTTCTTCATTCGAAGCTTTTCCATTCATAACCTTGACCCTTTCTAGGGTCTAGGTTCAATTCTCTTCACCCTTTTCAACCAGCTTCGATTTTCACTACCCTTTTGTTCATTGATTTCATTGCAATTCGTTTTAAATGCATCTGATTTGCGGTTTCAACCATATAGCTTGAGCTCAAGGTTTGAGAAATAAAGACAATTTTTTTATTGGTTTTATGTGTTTTTAGCTTGATATAAATTCTGGGTTTTGTTTATTTTGTTGTATATTGAATTGGGTTGTTTTGTTTTCTTGATTCTTAGTAGTGTTTATTTGTGTTTAATTTGATTGATTTTGATGTATGATTAGGGTTTTTTAGGGTGACAGGGTTGTTTTATATTGAAGGGTTGTGTTAGATTTTGGAATGGTTTTGGGATTCGTGAATTTGAGGTTGTTTTGTTGGTGAATTCAGTGAATTGATTCAGTGGTATTGAGATTGTTTGTTTTTATGTTTGAATGTGTAGGTGTTGAATTTGGTGTGACTCTTTTGAAATATGAGCCGTAGAGTGAGGAGGAAAGTGGCAAGAAAAGGCAAAGGAAATGCGGTTTCGAGTTGCCCGGAAATTCAAGACGAGGTAGCGGATTTGGAAGCTGGAGGAGTTGTTGATTGGAGGTGTTTGCCTGATGATACAGTAATTCAGCTATTGTCATGTTTGAGTTATCGCGATCGAGCTAGTTTATCAGCAACTTGTAAGACATGGAGGGTTCTCGGTAACTCTCCGTGTTTGTGGAGTTCTTTGGATCTTCGTTCGCACAAGTTTGATGCCAATGTTGCAGCTTCACTTGCTTCTAGATGTGTGCATCTTCAGAAGCTTAGGTTTCGTGGCGCGGATTCTGCTGATGCATTACTTCATCTTCGAGCTAAGAATTTGCGCGAAGTAAGCGGTGACGGTTGCAGGAAGATGACTGATGCAACTCTTGCCGTGGTTGCAGCACGGCATGAGTTACTTGAGAGTCTTGTGCTTGGACCAGATTTTTGTGATAAAGTCACTAGTGATGCTATAAGAGCAATAGCTCATTGCTGTCCAAGTTTGATGAAACTCAGGCTCTCGGGCATTAGGGATGTGAATGCCGATGCTATTAATGCATTGGCTAACTATTGCCCAAAGTTGACCGATATCGGGTTCATCGACTGCCTGAGTGTTGACGAGCTTGCATTGGGAAATGTGCAATCGGTTCGTTTCCTTTCTGTTGCGGGGACACCAAGTATGAAGTGGAGTGTGGTTACGAATCTTAAGCTTCCTAACCTGATTGGATTAGATGTTTCAAGAACTGATATCGGTCCGTCTGCTGTTTCAAGATTGTTATCCTCATCACCAAGTTTGAGGGTTTTGATTGCTTTGAATTGTCCTATCCTTGAAGAAGAGACTAGCTTTTCTGCTAGTAAATATAAGAACAAGTTGTTGATTTCCCTATCAACCGATATTTTTAAAGGACTAGCTTCTTTATTTTCCGATAATACAAATAGAGGAAAGAATGTGTTTTTGGACTGGAGGACTTCAAAGATTTACAATGATAAGGGCCTTGATGAAATCATACCTTGGCTTGAATGGATGCTATCCCATATACTTTTGCGTTCTGCTGAGAGCCCTCAACAAGGAGGTCTTGATAATTTCTGGGTTGAGCAAGGTGCCTCCCTCTTGCTTAGTCTAATGCAGAGTTCTCAAGAGGATGTTCAGGAGAGAGCGGCCACAGGTCTTGCAACTTTTGTTGTAATTGACGATGAAAATGCTAGCATCGATTGTGGAAGGGCTGAAGCAGTTATGCGAGATGGTGGCATACGCCTCCTTCTTGGCCTTGCAAAATCATACAGGGAAGGGCTTCAGTCTGAGGCAGCTAAGGTATTCTCTCTTTCCATTTGTATTTGTCTGGTCCATCTGACCATTTCTAATAACTTTTACTTGTATATATTGTTGGAAAAACTGATACTTATTTGTTAGTATTCTTGATCTATGAAGCATAGACACTTGACATGACCCTGACACAGTGACACCGATAATTATTTTAAAAAATGGAATAATTGAATGTAAACTTGTGTCGGTGTCGTGTGAGATACCGGACACACCTCCAATTTGAAGTGTCGGGGCTACATAGCTCTCAATAGCCAATGCCTTTTGCATGCATACCCATTGTGCAGTTTATGTTCACTGTGTGATGTCTTTGAATGTTTTGCTTACAAATCTGACCAAAGAAAAACCTTGACTGATGAATATCTGCTTATGTATTCTCTGAACCTTCTCAATTTACAGGCTATTGCGAATTTGTCCGTGAATGCCAATGTAGCCAAGGCGGTTGCAGAAGAGGGCGGGATTGAGATCCTCGCTAGTTTGGCTAGGTCAATGAACAAACTGGTGGCTGAAGAGGCTGCTGGAGGATTATGGAATCTCTCTGTTGGAGAAGAGCACAAGGTTAGATTTTGTATCTGATTTGATTTTTCTTTTGAAATTTAATGCGTACGGTTTGAAGTAAAAGCTGAAGTGGCTTCCATCATAGGGTGCCATTGCGGAAGCTGGTGGAGTACAAGCTTTAGTGGATCTTATATTCAAGTGGTCCTCTACTGGAGATGGAGTATTGGTAAGTTTCTTCATTTTATGATTGTGATCGTGTTTAGTGCCTTTCTTGCTTCATATGTTCAACAATAGAAGTTGTTGTTTTACAATGATTTTTTTTTTCAGGAACGTGCAGCCGGTGCATTGGCTAATTTGGCTGCTGATGACAAGTGCAGTACAGAGGTTGCGTTAGCAGGAGGTGTACATGCTCTAGTGATGCTCGCTCGTCACTGCAAATTCGAGGGAGTGCAAGAGCAGGTAGTAATACTCTCTATAATTTGGGTATCATCTATTTTTGTTACTAAAATCTTTGAAGCTACTTTATTAGGTTGATAATGTCTGCCAATTGAAGATTTGGACTCATATTAGTTGTTTTTCTTCGTTAATGATAATTAATTGTTATTTCCTTTTTGCGTGGGAGTTTTTTGTGGGACAGATATTGTAGAAATGGTTGAATTGATTTTTAGCTTCTATTCCTTAACTTGGAAGTTGTAAGGCTTAGAAATGCCCAAGTCCCTTTATTATTCTTATTCGATTTTTGGATTCATTCTATAATATGGCTATCCAATTCCGGTGGAGTTATTTTCTATCTTGTGTTTTCCTATCATTGAACTTCGCACATTTTACATTTGTGAAGGTATTAGTTTTTATTTTTTGTGTGTGTCTGTTTATGTGTGCGCGCACATGTGTGTTTGTTTGTATTGAGATAAAAGGGATCGTTTTCAACATTTCATTTCAATTTTGATGGAAATGTGGTCAACATTGTGGTCCATTCTGGTCATTGATCATCTCCGCATTCGGGATAATAAAATGCATTCCTTATTTGTGATCTACCGTAGCTAAGAGGTGCTTCTATTGTTCCTTCCCTATGCATTATGATTTCTTGGTGACATTACTCATTGTGTGTATAATTGTAATTATTGTCCTGTCCATTGTGGTAATGTAACTCTGAGTTGGTGTGGGTTAAATAATATTATTCCTCTTAAACACTAGGCTGCTCGTGCATTGGCAAATTTAGCTGCTCATGGAGATAGCAACAGTAACAATGCTGCTGTTGGACAAGAAGCAGGGGCTCTCGAGGCTCTTGTTCAACTTACGCGTTCTGCCCATGAGGGTGTCAGGTAATCTTCTATTCGTTTTTTACATTTGTGTCGGTTTACTGCCCTATTACTTTTTTATGCCTTTATTGAAAATATAGGAATTAGATGGATACGAGAAAAGGGAGATAGAGGAAACATGTAGAAAATGTATTTTGCCAATGATGCTCTTAATAATTTGATACATAAAAACAAGGATCATAATATTTGTTCTTTGATGGCTTTCTTATTTGTTAATTATGTTTAATATTCTGCCAAGGACCACTGTTTTTCCACAAGTGTTGTCACTTGTCAGATAGTGGCTATGGCATTGTAGCATAGTGGAATTTGAACAAACCGCTATTTTCCGTGATTCACAATTGACAACACTGGTTCAAGTGAGGAAAAATTAAATGAAAAGATTAAGGGACATTGCTGGTAGGTTTTGAGTCAAGTTGTGTCCCTGCGTGCACAATTGAAGTTTGTCACTACGTCCATTGATGTTAGAAATGTTAACCATTCATGTGGTTTCACCTAACAATACAATTGGTTATGACAATTGCTTAGAGTTGAATCCTTGTCACTCTCATTCTTATAAATAAAAAAGATTGACGCACAACCTTTGAATTAACCCCACTTCAATCCTAAAGTGTTCTTACACGAGGGGTGTGTTGTGAAATGTTAACAGGAGTATAACATCATTCATAGCTTATGCTTTTGAGATAGTTGGTTCTTGACAATTTTCCTTCTAGTGCTTCTCTTTGTCATGTACTCTTGTACCTGCAAAAATATTACATTCGTTCCTGTGTTGATTTCACATTTTGTCATATTTCTATAGGCAAGAAGCTGCTGGTGCACTTTGGAATTTGTCATTTGACGATAGAAATCGAGAGGCCATTGCAGCAGCTGGTGGAGTTCAAGCTTTGGTATGTTTTGTGCCTTGCTTAGCTAACTTCTTTTTTCTTTCTAAAGTATATAAACTAATAAGTATTCCCTCTAGTATATGAAAAGCGTCTCCTTAGTCCCTGCTATTAATATGTTAGAGACTAACATGATGAATTTTCATATAGCTTAGGGATTTCTTATAATTTTTATATATTTTAGAGACTAAATTGGAGAGAGAGTGATGCTTTAAGGACTAAATTGAAAGTTAATTCAAATTTTTTATCTTTTTCCAAAATAAAATCAATCTTTTTATGGATCTCATGTAATTTGTTTACAATAGCATTTAACATTGTAGAGACTAAAATGTTCATATATTTATGCTTTTACATGGTGGTTTATGTAGGTTACTCTTGCTCAATCCTGTTCTAATGCTTCCGCTGGACTTCAAGAGAGGGCTGCTGGTGCTCTATGGGGATTGTCAGTTTCTGAAGCCAACAGGTACGTTACAGTTCCATTTATATTTCATTCCGACAATATTGCTCTTGTTAATCTTTATCGTTGAGACATTCTCTTAGAACTCTTTCATATATGATGGACTATTGGAGTAGCCAACCAGTCAATGGGAAAATATGATTAGGATCTTTGTAATGATCCTATATTTATTGGGAATTGCTCTATTGGCCCCCACATTGCTGGAAGAAGCCTCCCCATATATCGAAAGATAATTTCCGATGGCACAAACGTATCGGAACCTCTCGGATTCTATGTTCCGATAGGCCTTTTTTCCAGCTTGAGCAACATTGTGCGGGGGGCGCTAAACAGCAATCATTATGCATTAAGCATTTAGGCCTATAAAAAAAAGACTCCATTGTCTAGTTCAAACACACGGTTTCACCATATGTCTTTCAGCTGTCAAGCGCCTATGACAGCAGCTGCCGCCGTCTGCTGGCCCTTGTTCCAGTGACAATTTTAACAACTGATCTCACCACCAGAACCGGCATCTCCCAATCGAGCCATTCCCATAATTACGCCGCCATCAAACCCTTAATGCACTTTCAAGTGCAACTTGAAGCTCTGGCTCGCAAAAAACTTTCCGAGCGCATGCTGGTGTGTTTGAAGCCCTTTCCGCTGCTTCCAATGTGTTTGCGAATCAGAAAGGGTTATTGTTGTCATTCCCCCAATCTGCGAAGCTATACGGTCTCGTCTGATGTGGCATTCCTCCTGTCACTGTTGAGTACACTCTGCAGTAATGCCTCAGGTTCGAGCGAATCCTTCTCTTTGCTCCTTCCAACTTACAAGTCCATCATTGTCGGAAACTTCCACCCTTAGTAACTGTGCCTCCACCTACAACACTCGTGGATTCCCTTCCAACTCTACTGCCTTCTCCGGCCCTAACACCTACACTAGATCTTCCTATTGCACTCAGAAAAGGTATAAGGTCTACTCGTAATCCTGCTCTTCATTATGTCAATTTGAGCTATCATCGTCTGTCACCTATGCATTTTGCTTGTCTTTCCGCCCTCTCTTCTGTGTCTATTCCTAAATTGCAGGTGCAGCTCTTTTTGATCTTGGGTGGGGACAGGCTATGGTTGAAGAAATGTGTGTTTTACAACAGTGGGACTTGGGATGTTAGTTGGTTTTTACAATTAAAGTTGGTCGTGACAAGACTAGTTGCTAAATGCTATACACATGTATCTGGCTTGGATTATGGAGATACCTTTTTCCAAGTATCGAAAATGACATCTGTTCGCTTGTTCTTGTCCATGGCTGCTATTCGGCATTAGCTTCTTCATCAACTTGATATTAAGAATGCTTTCCTCCATTGGGATCTAATTGAAGAAGTTTATATGGAGAAACATCTTAGATTTGTTGCTATAGGGGAGTCTACTAGGCTATTTTTCTGCTTACGCATGTCTCTATATGACCTTAAACAATCTCCTCGAGCATGATTTATAAGATTTAGCAATGTTGTTTAGTAGTTTGGTGTGATTAAAAGTGAGTCAGATCACTCAGTTTCCTATTGCCAGTCAACCATAGTTGGCATTTACTTTGTTCTGTATGTTGTCGATGTTGTCATTATAGGCAGTGATCCATCATGGCATTGCTCAGATAAATCAACATATTTGTCACCATTTTCAGACAAAAGATCTTGGCAGACTATAGTATTTGTTGGGGGATAGAGGTGGCAAAATCCAAGGACGGTCTTACAATATCACAAAGAAATCATGTCATTGACATTCTAGAGGAAACAAGTTTGATGAATGCTAAACCTGCCGACACTGCTATGTATCCCAATGTCAAGCTTCTACCAAATCAAGGGGAGCCACTCTCAGATCCAGAAAGATGTAGAAGATTAGTAGGCAAACTAAATTACCTCACTATCGTTCGCCCATATATCTCATTCACTGTTAGTGTGGTAAGTCAATTTCTTAACTAACCTAATAAAGAACATTGAGTTGTCGTTATTCATATTTTGAAGTGCATGAAGGAAGCTCAAAGAAAAGGTTTCATTTATGAGAACCATGGTCATACTTGAGTTGTGGGGTAGGGATACTCATGTTGATTGGAAAAGCTCTCCTGCAGACGGGAGATCCAGTTTTGGGTATTGTATACTCATTAGGGGGCTACCTCATCTCTTGGAAAAGAAGGAAGCAGAATGCTGTTGCTAGATCACATGCCTAGCAGAATAGCAACTCACATGACTCAAGCAGTTACTTCGGAACTTAGATTTGGAGAGGTTACAGAGGTGACTCTCATTTGTGATGATCAAGTTGCTTTGCATATTGCCTCAGATTCAGTATTCCATGAGAGAATTAAGCATATTGAGATAGATTGTCATTTCATCAATGTGTAGAAATCACTAATTTTATTGGCTCAAATGATCAATTGACACATGTTTTCCCAAGTCCTTGAGGAGTTCTCGATAAACTATAGCATGGTGCATATGATTTATCTACTCCAGCATGATGGGGTGTTGAAAAAATGATTAGGATCTTTGATATTGTTCTACTTATGCTATATTATTTGCATTTATTGCATTAAGCCTACACAAAACAGACTTCATTGTGTAGTTCAAACACTCGGGTTCACCATATGCCTTAACATATCTGTAAACCAGTACCTAAAATCTATCAGAATAATTTTTTCACTTGAATAAAGAAACACCGCATGAAGGATTTTGGTTAGTTGCAAGCATGAAGTCTTTCAGTATTTCAATCAAGTTTGGATGCGCTAGAGTCACATTGGAAAGAACAGTTGTTGACAACTTAAATGTAGCAGTGGAAACTATGACTTTATGCAGTTACTTTTATGGGCAGGGATGGTGATTGTTTTGTTTGGTTTATTGATAATGTTGGGCTATTGAGCAATTTAAAATGGTTCGTTTTCTATTATAAATACTAGAAAGTTTTAGCATTTCCAGAATCAATTTATGTGATTTTCATTTGTAGTTTTGCATTCTTATTGTTTTGAAATGGAAATGTAACTAAACTAGCAACCAATGAGGAAGAAAATACAAAGACTAACCTATTACGAAATAGACAATTTCTGGATGGAGTTCGACGGAGAGCTAACTCTCGACTAAAGGTTATAGGTAATAGTCGAGACTCGTCTTATTCTACTTAAGTGCAGTTGTACTTGTACTTTAGTTCGATCACATTTCCACAACCTAGTCTCTGTCAATGCTGAATGCTGCCCAAGTTTGATTAGATCAACTTATGATTGAACTTCGATTTTTGGGATATTATGTAAAAAACTCAAGTACAACCAAGTAAGAAGCTTTGCTTGTCACCCCCAGTCTAGTGTTTCAGTGGTGGAAAGACCATACATAGACTATCATTTCATTGAGAAAAATATCCTATCAGGTAGAGGTTCCTATCAATTATCAACTAGCAGATGTCTTCACTAAATTGTGAGACGTTCCTTCTTGTGCAATAAGTATAATTCATATGATCTATATGCTCCAAACTTGAAGGCAAGTGTTGTATGTGTAATTATTCTTTTTTTCCAATATAGTGTTTAGGTTCATTGAGTGTAATCATTTAGATTAATATATATTCTTTGGTCTCTATTGTGAATTTACTCATGGTTTTCTTTTTCTCCTCTTGACAGCATCATAAATAGTTTCCAATCCAACTAAATGATTTTGCCAAAAACATAGAAAAAAGAAGTAGATAGCCTTTTCTGGTCTTTACTTCTCAGTTTCTCTAATAAGCTAAATGATCTAGTTCATCGCACCTTTTGTATGTTATTTTTTTTCCCTCTTTCTTATTTTCTAATACATCCTTACTTTAATGGAAGATTTATAACATTCTGGTTTTATTTGACTAATATATAGATTTGAGTCTGAACAACCAAGTGATAATTGACAATTTCATTTTTTTCATTCGAACATATATATTAACATTAAGTTATGTTGGTCTTTGTTTGCTCAGCATTGCCATTGGACGAGAAGGAGGGGTTGCACCTCTGATTGCACTGGCACGATCCGAAGCAGAGGTAATTTGTTTTCTTGATGTCCAATGTCTATATGTTTATTTGATCAACGTCAGACAGCACATGACAATGTCAGAAAATTATCCCATTGCCGTGCATTGATTAGTTCATCGCCAGTCTTATTAGCAGTTTTTAATGTTGCTTTAGACTAAAGTAGAGTAGTAGCTGTATGCCCTTATATTGGTGTGTTCTTCAAGCCTTTTTCTCTTTTGGGTTTGTGTATTAATAATAGTTGTTTATTACAAGTGGTTAAACAGACATAACTTAAAATTTCTGCTAGCCGCTAAGCTGTTGTTAGTATCTTCCTCTTGCTTTTGAGAAAGCAACTTCTATAGGTTATGATAAAAATTTACTTTAGTTATTGCAATGTCAGAAATTGTCACCATATATACTAAACCCTTTCTAACTGTAATCTGATAAAAAAAAAGTGTTGTAAGTAGTGGCTATAGGTTGTGGAATTTGAACAAATCATTATTGTTCTGCGATGCGCTATTTAGTGAAAAATGTTGTCAAATGGTGGCTATAGAGGCACTATATCACTTTTGTGTCTTGCAATTTGATAAACCGCTATTTTCCTTGATCTGTGAGTGATAACATGATCAAAAGAATATCACACTTGATGACATTGGTGGTATACATACAAGTATAACCATTATGCTAAAGCATGTCTTGGGGGCTGGTGCTGTTGTACTTTTCGTTGCATTAATAGGCTTCCATACAGATACCTGGACATGCTTTGTTTTTTTATTTTTTAATATACTTTAGCCTCCAATGGATAATTCTGTGTATCCTAGTGTGTGCAATTTCTGGCATTCCAGTCACCTTATGTATTTCTTGTCTAACAAGCATTTTACATTGTTTTTTGTCTGTACATAGTTTTCCCATCTTAATATTTTATACATTTCAAATTCTGATTAAACCCAAACCACTCTCCGCTTCCAGGATGTTCATGAAACGGCTGCAGGAGCACTATGGAATCTTGCTTTCAACCCTGGTAATGCTTTACGAATAGTGGAGGAAGGTGGAGTAGCTGCACTTGTTGAGCTCTGCTCTTCATCAGTGTCAAAAATGGCACGATTTATGGCGGCACTGGCGCTGGCCTACATGTTTGACGGGAGGTAATAATTTGATAAAAACTTGCTTGTAACAAACTTAGGGTGCGTTTACTTTTGGTGTTTCCTATGTTTTTGTTACTGATAAAATTAACATTAGAGAAGTCTTATGGAAGTTTTTTTTTTTTTGTTTTTGAGAGGAAGTCTTATGGAAGTTTCTGAGAATGCATGTTAATAATAGATCAAATATTTTAAATTCTGAAAAGTTTCATAACACAGTGTCACCAGAAATGCATTCTCTCTAGTTAGCTTCCGTTTTCTCTTCATCACAATTAGCAGTCCGTTAAAGCCAAGTAGGCTTTAGTTTGACAGAGAGTGTTTGAATATAAGAAAATGATATTAAAATATCTTACAGTATTTCGGAGCAACTTAGATTACATTTATTCCACATTTATTATAAATTTATTTCCTTAATCAGCATTAGGAGTCTACTATGAGTATAAATAAGGATTAGTACTTTGTCTTCTGCAATAACATACAACATTTCATTCACAAATATCAAATCTACACAGTTCTGAGAAGAAATAACTGCTTTTTTCTCCCAGCTCCCATCAGTAAAATAAATATTAGAAGCAATTGAAAATTGTGAAATGTAGTGTTTAACCGATTAAACTTGATATGATAGACCACTTCACGCATATTATTTGAGTATCACGACATGTTTTGCAGAATGGATGAATTTGCTTTAGTCGGCACCATGTCAGAGAGTGTTTCTAAGAGTGTGGGCTTGGATGGAGCCAGAAGAATGGCTCTGAAACACATTGAAGCATTTGTCCGTATGTTTTCTAATCAACAAGCATTTGCAGCTGCCGCTTCATCGTCAGCTCCTGCAGCACTAGCACAGGTTACTGAAAGTGCTCGCATTCTAGAAGCCGGACATCTGAGATGCAGGTTTGTCTTTCCTTCTAATGCCACTCAAAGTAGCTCTTATTATGAAGTTGTACCTTTCTAACTATGTAGCTTTGTCACTGACATGTGACATGATTACATTCAATTACTTGTAATTCTCAAATTACTACCAGTGTCGTGTTAATGTCGTGTCCAGTGTTTGTGTCACTGCTTCATAGCTAACTCGTATTTAGTCATATTTTCTCATGATTGAAAGCCATTTACAGCAGCCGGAACTTTTGGTATTCTTGGTTTCGGCATAAAGAATAATCTGTTTTACATTTTCAATGCAATAGAACATACAAATTTAATTTTCTCTAGTCATCTTTGTGTACTGAATTAGTCACGTCATTGACAATTTTGAGCAATCATCTTTATTCCGAATCCACACTTAACGAAAACTTAGACCAAGAAATAAATACTTAGCAAGAAATGATATTAAGCTATTCTTTAGTTTAACTTTTTTCTGTATCAGAATGCATCATTCATTCATTCATGGGAATTCTTGTGCTCTTATAGTTCTTACTTTCATTGCTATCACATTTTCCCTATCAACCTCACATCATTTTTTTATTTCGAAGATAATTTACCTGATTTTATTTTCACTGTTCCTCAGTGGTGCTGAAGTTGGAAGATTTGTTACTATGCTAAGAAATCCATCGTCTATACTCAAAGCTTGTGCAGCATTTGCTCTTCTCCAGGTAACTATAGCAACCTGCTTGGTTTTCATCTATACTAGGGCTTTAAATAAAGGTCTGCAATCACAATGTGGGTCACTGCGTGATGGTTTTGATATTTGCCGAAACCACAATGTGATCACATTTGAGGCTGTATCGGCCACATTTGACCTCGATACTCCACAACATCAAAGATCAAAATGTGACCACACCCGTTATTTAAAACCTTGATCTATATTGAGTTTGGATTCTGACTTGTGGTTTTTCTTTCTATTACAGTTTACAATTCCTGGTGGACGACACGCTGTGCACCATGCCAGCCTCATGCAGAAAGCAGGTGCAGCAAGAGTTCTGCGTAGTGCAGCCGCCGCAGCAACTGCGCCTCTCGAAGCAAAAATCTTTGCCAGGATTGTTCTTCGTAATCTTGAGTATCATCATATAGAGCATACTGTGTAGATCAAATGCATCTGTTGTTTAAACCGTCCATTTTCTAAAACCATATTAAACATTGTGAATCTGTGATATTTTTCACATGGACACAAATCACCGACTTGCCATAAGAACACTGCTCACTGATCTTTGTTGAAAGTGAAGCGAGTTATAAATTGACAAGGTTGGTTCTCTTTATCTATGAACTTTTTTTTGTAGAACTTCTTAGTGAAGTGTTCTTATATGTTGAGATGTATTTCTAGCTCTTCTTGTAACAATATTTGAATGTCAAGGCTAAACTAGACTAGGCAAATTGGTATAAATTTTATGGCCTTGATTAATTTTTCTCTGTATTATTTATGTACTATTATGAGTTTAGAGTTACTTTAAGAGATTTACTAAAGGTGTTTTGGTTTACTTTAATTATGAATTACCCCATTTATTTGCAATAGAATCTCAGTGGAATATGCATTTATAATATTGCTTTGATTTGGCTCTTCATTTCTAATAGTTTTTTAGTCTACATTTGATGGTGAGTTTAGCATAATCATGGTGTGTCATTGTGATTTTGGCAAAAGTTACACTTTAGAGTTTTAACTAAATCACAATGTCTTGGTGATTTTGTCAAACTTTCAATGTCGTGATTTTGTCGAATTTACCGGCTTTCCAAACAGTCAGCCTTTACTAATTAGATAAAACTTGTTTGAATCAAGAAAATATTTTATTTGTCATTATTCTTTGGTATCTATTTGAGCACTGTGAGGAGTTGGGGAACAATAAAATTTTAAGGTTAAATTTGGTTTTTTTGAAAGAAAAGTTTAAGTTTGGTTTTATTCACTTCAAATTTTGCACAATTTATTTTGGTATACACTCGAGGTAGAGAATAGTATTTTTTTTTCCTTCTAATTTAATCATATTTTCATTTTTAAATATAAGGATTTTTCTGACGTGTAAATTTATTATTAGACCTTTGTAAGTATACTGGACAAATCATATGTAGAGGTTTATTCGTTAAATATTGTTGCTACTCTGCAAGCCAATTGGTTAACAAATCATGATAAAGATAGAATCACATTTGACAGGTGCAGAAAAGTGATTTTAAATATTGCTTGTAAAAAACCTTAAAAATATTGTTTTTGAAGGAAAAAACTTATTAAGTTTTTAAGTTTTTTTAATTCAATATTAGTAATAATAGTTTATGAAATGTGTTATTTATAAGCTTGTTAAGGTAGTTTATGAAAAAATAGTTTATGAAGGTACAATTTTTGTTAGTGAGAACTTATGGATTAAGATAATAGCTTATTTATTTGCATAAGTTATTTTTCATAAGCTTAAAATAAGCTCAATCCAAACGGGACCTTAACATTGTATGAAGATCAAATCACTTTTTTTTTACTCGGATCAAAGCATAGACAATCTCATATAAACTCTAAATTTGCAGCTATATAATCTTAGTAATAATATTTTTTTTCTTATTTCAAAAGAGTGGACAATATGTTTGTTAAATCAAATTTGATTCAAATCTTTTAAGTAAAGTATTGAGTTCAAGCTTTGTGGATGAAAAAATGTTGTTGAAAGTGATTCTTTTATAAAAGGTCGTATCAAGCTCATTAATAGATATTAGACCATGCATAATGGTGGGTGCTTCACCTATTAAGCACTAGGCTAAATAGGCACCCCCATTGTGGAGTGATATTTATTGGTGCTTATAGAGAATGTTGCCTATATAAGCACCTTCTCTCTCTTCATTTTATGTGTGAATTTCAATTAATATTTTCCAATGAAATAAATGAGTGTTTTGGAAATGTAATAATACAGAGTTATTAGTGGGACTTATTAATAAATTTTGTTGTGGTGCTGGGTTGGGAAAATTGAGTGCTTATTAGGTATTGACATTAAAAAGTTATAAAATAAATGAGGTGTACATGTAGGATCCACTTAAGCACCCAAATAGGGGAGCTCCATTGTAGATGGTCTTAGTCATTGACAAAATTAGTAAATACACAACACTTATAGCATGTTTAACAAAAGAAATAGTCAAATCATGGAATCTTGATAATATTCAATTTTATCAACTGAACAATCCTTAATGACAATTCATTTCTTACTTATGGAGTTATGGTAGGTTACAACTTTCTTTATCTAATCTATTCTTTCCATGTGAGATGGAAATGGATTTTTTATCGCTGCAACAAAGTAAACGATCTTAATCGTTGTTTAATATTAGAGGTTAATTTTTTAAGAGAAATGTTAACTTGTGCCCTTAGGACATAAGTTAAGAAAAATGCGAACTTCTTCCCTTAAGATAGTAACTTGTTAGATGGAAATAGATTTCTTGTCACTGCAATCGGTATATGATATGAGCCATCTGATTTCTATGTAACAACTTAGATGGATCGACTACATTGACCTAAGGAAATTTCGAGTAAAGAAAATCCATTGTCTCTAACCTTGGAGTTATTTCACAACAATTGAAGAAAGAAAGAAAAAATCAAACTATGGGAAACATTACACTAATAAAAAATATATATTGCTAAGTATATATATTAAATACGAGAGAAAATCAAAGCTTTTGTTCACTTTGTGACAAGTGATTTTTGGTGGAGGAAGGAGCTTATAGCCAAGTCGTTATGCAATGGCAACTAAGAGTGAAATCAACTAATGGATCTTCTTAGCTCTGCTTGCTTTATTGTAGGTGATGACTTCTCATAATGCTGTCTTCATCAATTACCGAATAATAAAAAAGCCATAAGCAATAGATTTGCAATTAAATATAGTAATCAACAAAAAACTATTTGAAATATAAATCATAATTTATTTTGGTGTTCCATCTATATACGATGTCTTTTGCTATGTAATTTTTGTCTTACCGATCTCTGTTCATCTTGCACAAAGACTTAGTGATAAAAATGTGTTAGTGATAATCATGACATTTTCTATAACTGTTTTATTGTATTTCATGGTAATTTTATTTAGACTCCTACTTTATAAATTGTATTTCATAAATATTTTAAAAAACATCCAAATATCTATAAGTATTTACATATCATCAAAATATCTATAAGTTTACCTAGTTTATCTAATTCACCGATAAAGTTTAAGTGAGTTGGATCTCAAAGACTAACCAAAGTCGGTGAACGCTTTAAGATTTAGATTACGCTAACATGCACTTACATATTATTCACTAACAAGATTCTTACACAACGGCAACATAATTCAAACTCTGATCCTTACGAGATATGAGTTGAATCTTTACCAATTACATTACCCTAAGAACAACTAACATTGGTACACAATATTTGTAGTATTTCTAACATTGTTTAAAAATATATGACATTTGAAACTTTAAGTTTCACTTTGTCAAAAAAAAAAAAACATAAAAGTAGCTTTAAGTTTCATCATCATATAGACAATAGTTTCCACCTTTAAGTTTTCTGATCAAAACAAGAAACAAGGTTTCATTTATGGCCAATTATAAAATAATTTGAAAGAGCTACGAATTAAATACTAACCTTAGGCCATTATGTTTTAATATTTGTAACATACTTGAGTAGCATGTCAACAACTTCTGTTGAGACCTTTGAACCTGATTGCTTTAAGTCTCCAATCTTAGCATCTGTCTCTTGATCAAGCCTTTTTACATTTGATCCAGAGTTCCCAGTTGTCTAAGGAAACTCAATCAATACCAAATAAATAAATTTCTTTAATCAAATAAAAATTGGTCACTCTTATTTAAATTTTGCAATGAGGCCTTAAATATCAAATAAAAGTTTATTATTGTGGGGCCATGAAGCACGGATACAGACATGAACACGACACAGACACTGCTAATAATTTGAAAAAGTCACATAATACAGTGTAATTATAAGTGTCGGTGTTGGACACGATACGTATCTGACACCGGAACACGTCTAATCCGAGGAGTGTCCGTGCTTCATCGATATGCAGTGATAGTGATTTTTTTCCAAATGCATTCAATAAAATCTCACCATATATATACATATTTATGAAAATGTTTTAGGATCTATAACAACAAAATGTATGACTAAAAATATTTACTAAACATGCAAATCAAATTTATATATAAATGTGTGTGCATGTATACCTCTGTTAGTGACTTTTGATATTCTTCTTCCATGTGAGATCTGTATTGAGCTGCCTCCCTTTCAGCTTCATCTTTTGCTTGCTTCAACCTTTGAGTCCTCACTAACAATTTTTCATTCATTTAATCACATTAGTTAAAATTATGGCTAATTATTTTTGGTTAAATCTAATTCATCCTCACAGAAGTAACTTATAAGGTGAAGAATGCATCCCACTTTTGAACACTTCTTTAGACCATATATTTTATACAATGTCAGATTACGAATAGGTTCTCCTATGCTCAATATTAGACACTTTAAAAGTGACCCGAGCGACAAAGTAGTATGCGTGTCGGGTACAATAAATCATAAAAAGACTCTTTGTATCGTTTTGGAATATGGATTGGACCTATCTCAACCTCACAAAACTAACTTGTAAAGTGATAAATGTTTCACCTATAAACGTTTTCCAAACCGCATCTCATTTAATGTGCGACTCAACGGCGATCGAAGACGTATTTGGTGTCATACATGTGTCCGTATATGTGATTATATTCGGCTAAATGATTTTCTCAAACTAGTACCGGTGTCAATGTGTCAGTGTCATATCTAACTATGTGTTTGTGTTAGTGCTTCATAGTTTGTACGACAAAGATACATGAATAAAAAACATTCGATCTTACAATTTCTTGCATTTGAAACAATGTGCTGGGCTTCTTGTTCAGCAGTTAGAAGCATTTGAATGCCACCTTGACCTTTAAAGGGATCCATGGTAACTATAGATCAACAAAATCAACATTCATAGAAATCAGAAAATATGTATAGTTTGAAAGAAACATATATACAACTTTCGTTAACATTCAACATTTATAAAATGAGAAAAGCAAAATAGTTTGAAGAAACATAACATCAATTTCTTACCAAAAGAAAGGAAACTTTTCCAAAATAAGTTGTTGGAGGAATATTGAAGAACTTTTGATATCATTTGATGGAGAAATTGTTCTCAAATATCAATTGTCCGAAAGTAATGCAAATGTAGTTTTGTTACATACCAAGTCAAACTGCGCACTTTGTGTGATGGGATCGGAAAATGATTTATGAAGGCATAAAATATTATGACTCTTTCTAGTCTCACCCCATATAATTTCAGTTACACCCAAATTTACTTAAAATTTTATAATAATACCGAAATCGCCCTCTCCATGTAAAATTCTGAAAACCCCTTTTTCACGATCATTCTGAAGCTTCACTCTCTTTCACCCACAAACCGGCATATATGTGCAACCAAGATCAAAGTTTGAATCAACGTCTTTTTCATTGATCAATACTCTATTCATAAAGGTTAGTGAATTTCATGAATTTCATATCGAAGAGTTTCTATTTTTTTTTTAATCGGCAAATATTATTAAACGTCATCCCCGCAAGACGCAAGGTATGGACGAAACAAGAAACAAATGGTACCGCATATAGACGGTAAACCATAAACACCCCTGGAGATAAACCCACCAAAACACATCACCACCTAAAACAAACTCAAAAAAAAAAAAAGCACTGTAAACACGGTATCCACCACCGTCCATCGTCACTACTCACCCACAAAGAACACCCTCAAAATAAAACTCCCAGACCCCAACACCCAAGCTGAGCCATATTTCGAAGATCACCTAACCGAAGGATCATGCAGCTATCACAAACCTCGCGACCTCCGATCCACCGAAAGAGCACAACACAAAGCTCAAAAACCAACTTAAGTCAAAGAACTGACTCCCGATCTCGAATCAAAAGTGATCGCCCCCGGTACACTAGAGAAAAACCAAAACAAGTCAAACATAGATTGTAGCTAGACCCCGACTCCCGATCTCGAAGCCAAATGAACCAGCCCACCGAAAACCAACACACAATAAGTAAGACGAAAGACATGGCATGCGAAGTTTAAACAACAAACAAATCAAAAGGAAAAGGCTCAACACAACATGACACACACCCTCCAAACTCCGTAAACACCTAAACCACCCAAAAAGCACAAACAAGAGTCAGAGACGACAAACATGGACCCGTGCAACATAGGTTGCTTCTAAAGGAAATCACCCTAACAAGCACCCGCCTCCTCACTTAAAACACAAACCACCACCACACATCATCACCCCCCACCACACTTCACCACCACGCATCACCACCCCCACCACAACTGAATAACCTCCACCACCACTGCATCACCACCGCGCATCACCACCACCGTCACTACTTCACTACGCTGCCAAAACATCCTCACCAAGAAAAAAGCAGCAACACAAACATAAATCTAGAGGAAGACGAAATCCAACAACAAAACACGGGTAGCGACGCCGGTTTGAAGCAGAACCACAACCCAGATCATAAAAAGGCGGTCGTCGGTGACAAGGAGAAGACATTCGTCGTCGGAGTAAAAGAGAACCAATGGTGGAGCGAAACAGCATATCTGAACAACACTTCTCGGATTCTGAAAACTCGTGTCCTCCTCAAGCTCAAGCTCTTGTGGACCTTGAATGGTCCCATAGGACTGTTAGCATATCAACTCCCAACACAACACTAATAATCACGCACCATTAACAAAATAAAACACAATGCCACCTAACTAAATAACCCCAACCGTCCATGAAAAAAGACGGAACTGTTGCGCCTGCTCCAACAACCAAAACCAAATCCATACCCACGTATCTCTTCCATCACCACCTAACACCACACACTAAGCAAACCCCTTTGAAAAACTCTTAATGATATGGGTTTCCACATATCTCTTCCTGCTACTTTTCATCATCCCCACAAACAACTCCTATCATGCCAATCCCATCTATCTCACAAACACCAAAAGCTCCTTGTATGTCATGAAAAAGACATAAGCTCCCCAATCTGAACCACACTCATACTTCAGCAGGACAACAACGTGAACACACCCAACATCCGTGAAGAAAGCATGAATAGTCCCAAAACCGCGACAAAGAACCCAGATCTAAACAGCCATCGCAGGGAAAACGGATGATAGATGAAAGAGGTGAGGTGGTGGAAAAGATGGTGTAAGAAGGATTGTAATCCTGGCGACGGACAGCCAAAACAACCCAAAACTACCGGAAAAAGAGATCCACTAGCAGATCTGGCGTTCAGAGGTGGTGCGGAGGACTTGTGTCACTCGTCGTACCACCACCTTGAACGGCTACATTGTGATGCAATGATTTTGGATAAGAGGGAAGAGGCTGTGAGGGGAGTTTAGAGAGAGGTCAGAGTTTCTTGTTCGTTGTGTGTTTTCTTGTTTTGTTATGAGATATGCTTGTGTGGAGCGTCATATAAGGTAGACGAGAATTTAGATTAAGTAGGTGTTATTTTGGTAAAGTAATGTAACGTTATTTAATATTACATATCAATTATTAGGGTAAACGTAGTTTGATTTTACGTAGACACTATTACTCACATGAGAGGTTAGTGTAAATTCAGTTTACGTATGTACAGTTATTACTCACTATGAGAGGTTAGTGCAAATTCAGTTTACGTATGTAAAATTACACTATGAGAGGTTAGTGTAAATTCAGTTTATGTAGGTTAATGTATATTCAGTTTACGCATGTACAATTACTCGCTATGAGAGGTTAGTGTAAATTCAGTTTACGTATGTACAATTACTCAATGTGAGAGATTAGTGTAGATTAAGTTTGCGTATGTACAACGCGTGTGAACAAATTTATACATACACACACGTAAACTTAATTTACTTAATTTATGTAAACTCAGTTTACATTAACTACGTAAGCTGAGTTTACATAGTTTAAAAAACTACTTTATGTCAATTTCACATTTTTCTATCCTATATTTCAATCAATTTTACATATATTTTTCCTCTCCAGTAATGGACCTTGAAGAAGAAGAAAATGTTGACGCAGTTATCAATTACGTGAAACTTGAAAACCCACAATTAGTAGATTTTAGGGTTTGAATGATTAAGCGAGACATGTGATGAATGAGTTATTGATTAAATTGAAATTTGTATTTCAGTTAAAGGGTATATTGGTCATTTCGAGGTGTAACTTGGGTTTTTTGGGGTGTGAGTAGTATCTGTCAAATATTATTGGAAAAAAAGAAGAAAAAAAAAGTTAGAATTTTAAAAGAATAATAAGTAAGGTCAAGTACAACCGAGAATACCGACATTGTTAAGCTGAATATCTTTTGTGGTGTCCTAGATTTGAAGACGACACTATCAATTTTGAAGGATGCTACCGTAAAAAAAAACATGTAGGAAGTTTTGATTGGTTATTTCGAGGCTCTATTTTTTTTTATAGAAAATGTTAACGAATGTCTCACGGGCACTCTCAAATGATTTCAAATAATAAAATTTTATGAAGATTTGTATAATCAATGCATTGAAAATTAAAATATTAAACTTTTTTTAAGAAATAATTTCTTATTTTAAAGTTCTTAAAAAAGTGTTACAAAACACTCGTTGAAAAAACATTTTTATAAGTCACATATACGTATGGGTTCTACCATGCACAAGTTTTGTTATATATATTGGTGCCCCTTAAGTTTGATTTCCTTCATCTTTCTCTTTATTCTTACCATCATCTTTCTTTGGTTGAACCATCTCCACATTTCGTATCACCTTCTCGGTCATATATGGCACAATTTCCTTCACATCTATCAACTAGTCCAAAAAACGATCGTGTTATGAACCAACTGGAAAAAATAGAAAATTAAAATAGTTATTGAGATAAAGCTATTCAAGTGAAAATTCAAACAAAATAAAAACGAAGAGGAACTCAATCAACACGAAAACTAAAGACAAAAACGAGTCAATTATGAATCAACTAGGATGAGTTTTGTTTTTGTGTCGTCACTGCGCATTGTATCAAAGAAAGGTACTGAAATTTCTAATTTGTTTGGGGGATTTTTCTTTCGGTTTTCTCATCGATTTTTGTTGTTGTCGGATCTCTTTTTCTCCTCGTTGTATTTGTTCTTCTTCGACGGTTTATCGGTGATGGTGTCTATTTTAGGTTGAAGGAGAATGAGCTCAACAGTCTTCTTAGTGTTCTTCGAACTTATCACTCAACCTTAATTTCTTTTTCACATGTGATCATCGTTAGTTTTCAATTGGATCTAGAAGGTAAGAAACTCTAAAAATGGAAACTAAAAAGCGATAGGTATCATCAAGATGGAGAATGCCATGTTTGATTTTATTGACACATTCTTCAAAATGTAAGTAATGTTTCAAAACGATAGAGAAGAGACCATAATATACATGTAACATGTGTGTAAAGAGCTTGCTTTCCTAATATTTTAGCTTTTCATTCATTTTTTTTAAAGAATCTTTTCATTCATTTGAAAAGTGATCGGAGGGAGTACATTGTTGTATCTTTAAGAGTATATTTAGGAGAATTTCTAAATATACGATGCTTTCATAAATGTTGTATCTTTTATATTATTCTAATACATATATATCCTATCTTATCTTATATATAAAATTCTTAAATCTTTTAAACAATTTTTTGGAGCAGAAAAAGGTGTCGGTAATTTCCTTCTTAATTTTTTTTTTGTTTTTTAAAACATTATCTCAAATTTTATCTATAAAATTTTCTAAGTCTCTTAGACAACTTTTGCAACCAAAAAGTTGTTCTAAATTTCCTTTCAATTTTTTTTTGTTTTTTAAACAATGATCTCATATCTTATATATAAAAGTTCTTAAGTCTCTTAGAAAATCTTTTGAAGCCAAAAAAATTGTTTCAACTTTCGTTTCTAATTTTTTGTTTTTCAAAAAATGATCTCATATATTATATATAAAAGTTCTTAAGTCTGATAAACAACTCTTTGGAGGCAAAAAAATTGAAAATTTCCTTCTTAGTTTTTGCTAAAAGGTTGTATTAGTAGCTATATTTTTTTAGGGGTATTTGTTTTTTTTATTAGTATGCATTTTAGGTTCTAATACATGTTATGGAATCATCAAACAAATAATTTAAAATTTTCCTTTCAACAATTTATCCGATTTAAAAATGAGAAGTCAAAATTATTTCAAGATTTCATTCTTTGTCTTTTAAAACAATAACTCATGTTCAATAACCACTCTTATTTTATTCTAACAGGTATCCAAAAGCATAAAAAATTATTATAAAATTTATTTGTGAGAATATCCATGTTGCTCCATAACTTTGAATTTTATTTTATTTTCAGTTAATAAGTATTTTATGTCAAATATTTTTATGCATCGTACGAGTTCACATACTAGTTGAACAGAAATAAATTGTTCAATGGTTTAAATAAGTAAATTGTCCCCATAAGTTTGTGTGCTTTTGGTTTTCGTCCATGTATCTTTTTTTATTTGAAAACAAACCCTATAAGTTATAAACTTTTGTTTTTGGTCCCTACCGTCATCATCTGTTACAAAAATGTTTATGTGTCTAACTGTAGCTGACGTTGTGATGTGTGACGTGGCAAGTGACGCTTATGTGTTGTTCGAGATGTTCAGTGACAAGGTTATAGAGACCAAATCCAAAAACGAAAAATTTATAGAGGGACGGAATTCAAAAACACGAATTAACAAAATTTCAAATTAAGAACCTTGTTTTCCTTTCTTAATCTTCTTCCTTCCTCTTCTTCATCATCTTCAACCTCATCTTCATCAACATTCATTAATCTTCATCAAACCTAGAAAAGATAAATTAAACATTTATACTCTTTAATCAAAATCTCATTTTCCATTTCCTCTTATTAAACTCTTCTTTTAAACTCTTCTTATTTAAATACACTCTTTCTTAATGCTTAATTTTCCCCCCTTCTTTCAATTCCATATCCAGTGACACAACATAATAAAACAAAGGAAGAAAAAAAACTTTAATGAAGAAAAATATGAGGATGTGGAGAAGTAACCCAAAACCCAAATCTTCTTCTTCTAATTTCAATTTTAATTTCGTCAATCTGATAGGGTTTTTTTTATGGCTAGTAGAACTTTGCAATGTTTCAAATTAGCATCTTTAGGAAAATTGTGCCTGTGAAATTTGCTAGAATGTTTATTTAGCCGCTAATTTATTGTGGGATTATGTTGATCGAAAGAAAAAACATGCAAAATTTAATTCAAGTTATGTGTTGTTGGTTGAAAATTTATCGGTACAATTAATTTTGGGTGATGATGAATCGACAGAATGAAATAGAAGAAGATTTTAGGGTTTGAGTATGATTTAGATTTGGAATTGCGAATAAATTGAATTTGGTAAAGAAGAAGATTTTGATGGAAATGAAAAATGTGATTTTGATTAAAAATTTGAATGTCTAATTTTTGTCTTATGAGTTTGATTAAGATCGATGAATGTGAGGTTGAAGAGAAAGAAAGAAGATGAAGAAAGGAAACAATGTTTTAATTTGAAATTTAGTTAATTTGTGTTTTTGAAATTTAGTTAATTTGAATTTTGAATTTAGTTAATTTTGGTTTTTGAATTGGTCCTTATAACCTTGTCACAAACATCTGGAACAACACAAAAACCTCACTTGCCACTTCACACATCGCTACTTCAGCTGCCGATGATGACATCAAAGATCAAAAGCAAAACATTTATAATTTTCCGAGTTTGCTTTAAAACAAAAAAAATACAAGGATGAAAACAAAAAATACGCGAACTTACATGGACGATTTACATATTTAAGTTTCCAAAACAAAATCAAGTAAGGGTAAGAGAGTAATTTGATGAGACCTTAGCTCACTAGCCATAAATACACTCTCACCTCACAATCTCAAGCAGCACTTTTTTTTCATTTCATTTCGTAAAGGAAACAAGCTTCTCTTCTTCGGTATTAAAACCCAAGCTGCTCTTGGGTATTTCAGTCTTCTCTTTGTATAAACAACATTGTACTCATTGTATTTCAATTTATGTTATATTTTTTCTAAACTTTCGCATTTTATAAAAAATGTGTATTAATCATTGTTATTGGAATAATAATAGTTATATTTTTTAACTTATTGGATTTATATTATATATGATTATTGTTACATTATAAGTTTATATTGTAAAATACAATATAAAATGTCTCTTATTCTCTTTGGTTGTGGATTTGTGTAGGACTGAGATGGTTGGAGGATCGGGTAGGAATGATGAGGTAATTGCGGAGGCTTTGGTCTACAATACCAGGATGAAGCAGAGGAGCGGAGGTTGGATTGTTTCGTGAGAAACCATCCTTCGACATTTAATGGTCTGATGAGTGCATATTTGACTAATTGATCGTATCTTTCGCATTATTCTAATGTAATACTCTAATTTTTTTGTTTTAATTTCATAACAAATGATGTATTCTTGAGAGAATCAAATGGAAAAGTATACGTATCTTACCAATGTTTTTCTTAATTCTTAGCAAGAAATAGTCCATCGCCTATTTCTTTTGTCCACTATTAGGTCAACCTTTTGTCCAACACAATCGGTTCAATATGTCACATTGAGCTCAAATGACTACTAACCTTAATAATTAATCAAAAAGTTGAGTAGTTTATCCAATACATGATTTATGATTAAAAAATACATGATTTTGTATGGTTCTATATTTGAAAATCCTCAAAAAGTTTGTCTAGCATATTTGTAAAACGGTGAAACTTTGTGCAACATATTTTAACACCTATCTTCTAAGAAATAAATCCTGTATTTGTAAAATGGTGAAACTTTGTCTATCATTCCTCAAGAAGTTCGATGTGAATTGCACTCTAGATATTTGAAAATTGAGCCTGTATCTTCATAATTAGAGACTTGAAGTTAATTATTCAATTTGAATGTTATAAATGGCAGTTCAGAACAATGTGTTTTGAATATGTTGTAAAAGCAGTCTATAACCAAAATCATGTCTATCTCTCTTAGATATGCCCATGTTTGAAAAATTAAATTAAACAATATCATATAGTAGCATCATCATAAATTGAAAAACCAAATACTCTACACTTTAAACATTTATTCTCAGTATCTTATATGGAATGAAAACTTTTTTATTTGAAAACTTGATTTTAGATGACTAGGAATATGAAGCATCGAGATGAACATAGTCGGATACTAGAGACATGATATTGACACTGTTACATCGACATTGACAATAATTTGAGAAAATAGAAGTAGTTTGTACAACACAATGGTTTTGTATGTTTTTAAGCTAAGTTCAAAACTAAAGGTGAAAAACAAGTAAGTGGTACAATCTACTTCCAACATGACATCTATGTAATTACACAGTTTCTGAAATGAACTACAAACAAATAAGAAAATTGCAAAGACAATGTCCCTCTTGATCTTTGACACAATCTCAAATTTTTCCTCAAGCTCAGTTTCATAATAAATAACGCTCTTTCTGATAAAATACTTGAAGTATGAGCGATTTTAATTTGTTGAGCATCAAAATTTAAAGATCTAAAGACAAACTCATTGTTTCATTATTCTTTCAATATGAGATAGGTAGAAACAATGAATAATCAAACAATAATTATAAATATTTTAAATTATAAAGGACGTATATAAGTATTAATTATTTCACGGGAAAATGCAAGAACTTAAACTAAATGAGGAGAGGAAAATATTTGACATCTATAAGTATTAATTTTTCATGTGAATTCTAAAATATATAACAATGAATCATCAACAATAATTATCAATGACAATGCAAGAAATATACATTCAAGACCAAATGATTTTTGAAGGTTGGAATCAATATTCTTTCATTTGGTTCTTCAAATATGGCACTATATGATTATGGTCCTTCAAATATGGCACTATATAAGTTTTCATGTCACTGTGAGAGATGTCCAGGTGATCTCCTGACACGTTAAAGAATTTAACTTTCCCAGCTTCATCTAATGCCCTTAAGCCAATCCAATCTTCAGTATAGAGTTTAGTCTGCATTTACAAAATAAAGCTTGCTTTAGACATCAAATGTCCAATTATGAAAAATGGTATATAAATAGCTTAAATATGTTTTGAATTCCTAAAAATATGTTTAGACTAAAGATGAAACAAAAATATGCTAAATGTTTAGACTAAAGATGTCTACACAGAACACATGACAATTTCTACCATAAACCACTTTTGATAGATGGTCCACCATAGACCGGTACTTGAAAATAGTTGGAAGTTTCAACGAGGATATACATCACATTCAAAAAGTAGAAGTTCATGCTCTTTCTCGTCCTCACAACCAAGATGATGACTTGGTCGGTGTTGGTTTGTCAAAAACAAAGGAAAAAGAACGCGTGCCTCAAAATTCTACTCATACTGTCATTTCCTTGTTTTTAACGAACTGACTCCGATCAAATCACCATCTCAGGAGTAAGAACGATGAGGACCATGAGAATCTACTTCTGAGGGGTGTTGTCAATTGTCATTAGAGGTTCAAGTGGTTTTTAAGTACTGGTCCACCATATAACCTGCCTCAACAGATAGGAACAATGCAAATAAACTGCATATATGAAATGTTTATATTACCTGTTGTGGTGGTAAAACAGAATGTAAGGCTCCATCAGGATAAAAACCAAACCATGCTGTTTCCTTTGGTATTAAAATCGTATCATGGTCAAACTAGTTTTCATGCAGACAAACAGAGAAAGATAGATAAGCCATACTGACAAATCTTTGTAATTAAAAAGTTTTAAATTAACAAGAGAGATCAGAAAACATTAAAATGCATAGTTCTTTTAACGTACCATAATAAGGACCAGGTTTTCTAAGCTAGCAAATCGTTTGCTGTAAGTGGAGTTCCTCTTATTGATGATCTCATTGTTAAGCTTTGGAAGGAACTTACACCCCTTAAGGTAGCCGGCAATATCCTGAGAAGAAAAAAAAGGATTATTTTCCTTTCATCTAACTTGTAGGTCATGTCCATAGCAAGTAAATTTCATAGAACAGAATGTCATTGATCAAAGATAGTATACCATAATAATTTACGAATGTGACAAATGCAATGAAACAGATATCAGACATGCCACTAATACTGACACGCCGACACCGCTGACAATTTGAAAGAAAAAAAAAAGGAGTTATGAATGTGCCACATGTGTCTTATGTCGACCGACACCAACACGTGTTGGACACCGGACACATCTTCAATATGAAGTGTCTGTACAACAAGCAATCAAACAAGTAAAAGGAAACCTATATTGAATGATACTTCAGTAAAATGAATGCAATTGACACAAGACAGGTCAAGACTGCATTGTGATGCAGTATAAAGAATTGCACCACAAACATCAATCTGTGTGCATGGTTGAGATGTTTGAAGACTGAAAGAAATGTTGATGAAAATAACAACTAAAACAAAGATACTTGAGAAAAGCATTGATCATACTCACAATTGGCATTTTAACATAGCCAGTAGGAGCCAGAGAATTCTGCATCAACACATTGGAAAAAGTCAGGGAAGTATGCCCATTTGTTTTAAGAAGGGATTTCAGAAGAAAAATTATTATCATCTCAATAAAATAAAAAGAGTACAATGGAAAAGTTGAAACCTGGACTATGCTGCTGTAGACCCCAAATTTTATTACATTATCGATAAGGGTGCATACCTTCTCAGACTGGAAAAACAGAGAAAATAACTTGTGTGAATTATTAATATTTAACAGCTTAGTTATTAGTTTGTCAAAAAAAAAACAGCTTAGTTATTAAACAACTTGTTTTTACTCAATCAATAGATATGGCAAGTTAAACATTAAGGATTAAGACTACATGACCTGTCATATGCATTAAAAAAAATATTATAAAGAAAATAAGATAAATTTTGAAATTGGGTGTGTTTTACCTACCAGTGGTAGTGATACAAATTACAATCTCTATAATCTGCTTATTAATTGTAATAGTATGATAAAATGGTCGTGTTTATCTGATACAAATTGTCACACACAAGAGCATGCTTAAACCCTAGGATCATGATTAAAAGTTCATAACATTAGGACAGACTCCTATAGAGTAATGGTCACTCCATATAAATTTGTTCAGAAAACTCCTTAAGAAGAATGGGATTTTTATATCAGGCTCCTGAAGAATGGTGGATATCGTGTTTACAGTGCTTGTTTTTGTGAAGGAGTCTGTTTTAGGTGGTGATGTATTTTGGTGGGTTTATCTTCATGGGTGTTTTTAGGTGGTTATGGTGTACCGTCTATATGCGGCACCATTTGTATCTTATTTCTTCCATACCTTGCGTCTTGTGGGGATGGCGTTTAATAATATTTGCCGATTCAAAAAAAAAAAAAAAAAAGAAAATAAATTGTGCCAACAGTTGAGGGAAAGATAAGAGATAATCATCATGAGCATTTGCAATATAACAACCTGCACAACTGGCAGGTAGGGTGAGGAACAGAATCAGCTGGAATGAAAGGAATGAGTGCAGCTGAGCAGGTATATAGGAGGGGTAAGTGAGTATTGAATGAGGAAGAAAGGGACTCGAGAGTGTGCAGGCCCCTTCAAGTGTCTGCAGTGTATCTATTTTCATTTCTAATTTTTTGAAGTGTTTCTCATCGGTTACAGATCTTCCTTAGATATGGATATCACCTTATAAGTACAAAGGACGAAATTCCGGTGAATGTTTTTATCAAACAATGCTCCATTTTCCAGTTTCCCATCATTAATCAAGAAGGAAGATCTTTTTAGCCAAATGAAACGAAAGGAAGCGAGGTGAGTGGATGGAGCATATTACAGGGAACCAACATGGGACCACTTTGGACAGAAAAAACATGCAATAAGTGGGTAAACTATGAGAAACATCATTCCAGTGTTGTCAATTGCGTATCACGGAAAATAGTGGTTTGTTCAAATGCTCCTGCACCACACAGCCGCTAAAGCCACTGCTTGACAACACCATACTAAATATGTATATTGCAGAACAATACCAACTTTTTCAAATTCTGGTACGCTATAGCACTATAGTGCCGCTATTTGACAACACTGTTTGGTTCACCGAGCTTTTTTTGGGAGCCGGGGGGTTTGAGGTGTACGATTCAGGTCAGGTAGCAAGAACCGAATAAGTGATGATTCAAAGAAATGAAAGTCAATAAAAATCTTAGAGGATTGTCGGGAGTAGACATGCATAGACGCAAGCTTCCTTTAAAAAAAATTATTTCAAAAAAAATTATTTGATTTGAGCCTTTAGAACAAGTACATCCTCTCGCATTGTGTCACTGCATTTGTGACCAATCAAGGTTGGTTGGAAAAGTTGTAACTCACAATTCACAAGGACGTTAGTTCCAATCCCACTACCAGTGTGAGAATCTTGTTAATAGGCAATCTATTAGTAACTCTGTAAGTGCTTTTTGAACTGTGACCATGAGGCTTGACCTAACTCTGGTGTCTTTAGGACCCAACTATCATAAACTTTGATTTATAATTTTTTTTCCAATTTCTTGATTCAGTGCAATGTCTATGAAAAAGTTAATAATATTGAAAGTTCCTTTCATTATATATCATAATCAGACAACTTTGGTATTACATTTCTATTCAAGCAGTTTTCCGAAAGAATGTTTCATTGTTAGTCTTTGCACTTCAACATAGAAAGTCATCATCATAGTGGATCAAATTCATTTTTACTTCTTAACCTTAGAAAAAGAAAATAGAATATAGAAGAATGACTGAGACTTTCTGGACACAGCAGTATAACAATCACATACCCCGCATAACGGAATAGAAGCCGTACCAGCATGTGGACCACCCAGGGATATAAAATTCTTTACCTGAATCACATGCAAAAGATACAAGTGAAATACACTACATAAAATATTGGTGTAAATAGAGTAAGTACTAAGAGCAAAGAAAATTTAAAGGAAATAAAGTCTTACAAAAACTATTATCAAAATTATTGGGTTTTGGTTCTTTATGTTTAGAGGAAGGAAAATAAATACCCAGATTAATAAAATCATACTAATATGATGTGAATGGTATGTTACAAAAGATAAGATGCCAATCCTTTTTTATATTATTACACATGACTCCTAATTCTAATTTATAGTAAACAAGTTAGCGCTTACCGGAGGTCCGCCATCACAAAATTCAATAATCCCTCTACCAATCACGTTGCCCTGATAACCAAAAGAATTAATATGCTGTTAAAATGGGAAAACTTTTATTGAAATGCATAAATAGTCAAACCCGAAGATGACTAAGATTGAAATGCATGTATAGTAAAACCCTAAGCTGAGATTTAGTTTAGTAATAATAAGTAGGTGTAGTAGGGGAATGGATTCCATAAAGGCGAGGTGGCCTCGGGTCACAACCTTCAGCGCACATGGCAACTGGGGAGCGTGGGAAGTTGTTAGGTCCACTTTTGATGGTAGTCCTATTATTAATGTGGAGGAGAGGAATTAACATAATTGATTATAAAAGGAAAGCAATAGAACGGGGAAGGGGCATGATGAGTGTGAAGTGGGAATTCAGGGGCAGAGTACAGGGTGATTCCCATCTCAGAGGGGGTGCTCTCGTTGTTCATAGTATCGTTTACTCTCTCTTTTGGAAGAAGATTTATCTCCATCCCTTTCTCATTTACTGTTTTCATTAACCTTTTGTATAGAGGACTCATCCTCTGAGTTTGTTATTAATACCATTTCACTGGTTTCGGTTTATCATATGGTCTGTTCCTATTAGAAGCACAAGAGGGATTGGGATTTAAATGGGTGGACACAAAAGAAAAACGTTACTTCATTTACTGTTTTCACCACACACAACAGCTAATACGACACCGTTCTTGGCTGAATAAGAGAAATAACATTGTACGAGTGCTAGCAACACACTCTCTAACACACATATCTCAACAGACTCTCTTCAATTGGTTAAAATTCACGAGACCCACATAATTTAGTGGAACCCGTATAAATTTCAACCAATAGAAGAGAGTTTGTTGAGATGTGTACGTTAGAGGGTATGTTCCTAGCATTATTCATACTATACTTTCCTTTACTTGAGTAATCTGATCCCTCTCTATCATTTTATCTCAAAAAATGCTGAGTAATACAATACTACACCACAGATTTGAACAAGCTGGAAAAAAAGTAATTTTCTGGTTTTGATGCCTCTATAACCCAATAGGGTGAACTGGTCTGGTCAAAGGTCCAGGTTAGTAGTTATCGGCATAATCAGAAGAACCCAGTCTACGTTTAACTTTGCCCATTAGATTGCAACAGGATTTCATGTTTCACTTTTTACACCTCTACATTTTATTCAACTAGTAATTCTAAGATTATAAGATCATATATAAATACACTTAAGAACCTGCAAGGTGTGTGTGTGTGTGCGTGCATTTAATCCATAAATAGTATTACATTGTTGCATGCTTCAAATGTTCTACAAACATATACAAGCAAAACAGATGAAATTTGGCATCATAAAGATCAATCTTTACAAAATTATCAGACAAAATTGGACTTGATCCAAAAATATCAAAGTACAAACCAACATAGTCTCAAAACATTGTACGCAAAAAAACAAAAATACTGTTGCTGCGTTGCATAGTATAGATTTACCTGAGAAAGTCCAACAATGTTGTAACCTTGATTTAGTTCACTCATTTTCTTGACCTATAGATACGAACAAACACTTCTTCAAAAACAAGTTATGCTTAACCACCAGGACAGCAAATTACCAAACAATTTCATCACCTTCTCACAGGCAATAGCCGTCTGCAAGGATAGAGAGTAAATCAATGGTTACTCAAATTGTCAAACACCAAACTTCATTAAAACCATTGCATATCATTCGAGAGTCACCTGTTTTAATAGGGGCTTGGTCCAAGAAGTCCACATTCCATTTCCAATTTCTCTACAGATAGACCAAGTAAAAATAACTCAATATATGGAATCGTTACATCCCTAATGTAAATTTTCAGGGTTAAAAGAAATTTATATCTGTAACTGAGGTTATGAAAGAACAAAAATTGATATGCATATAAAAACCCTCTATCTCATTGATTTTCAGCCATATTGTGAAACATTTTGTGCAACTGCCTCTACCTATAGCACACTGGAACCAAAATTACCTGATCCTTGGAATATGCTATAGGATAAGGAAATACAACCAAAAAGTGAAATAACACTAAACACATGAGATAATAAATATAACAAAGTTAAATAATTGCGTACAAGCAGTATCCTTGAGAACCAGACCAATCACTTAAAAGCTTCACAAAGTTTGTGACTCCTCCATTCTTGCATTGATCTCCAATACCTGACACAACCAAACACAAAATCAGTATCTTATGGCTGGGTATTCACTAATTTTGCATAGATCAAGTGTTCTTGCTAAAACATGCATTCAAATCTGAATATCATACAACATTCCTTTTGCAGTAAAGACAAACAGTTGCAGGCATAACTCCTGTTAGGGTCCCCGTGTTTTAGTATTTGTTATTCTGATTTTCCATAATTAATGCATCCTACTTGTCTATCAAATATATGGTTTTCTACCTTAACTAGGAATCCCTTTAAATAATAATTTTCATTTAATTATGTTGTTTCCTATTTTACCAAGCTTTTGGAATAAATATTCTAGATGATGTATCACTATTCTCCTCCAAGTATAGTTATAAGAATAAGTTCTTCTCTTGAACAAAGTGAACCCCTCAAATTGGTTTTCCCTATCTTAATTTTCAAATTCCCAACATTCTTTGCAGAAACATAGGATTATCACAAGATATATCAAGAGCTGTAATGTTGGACGAACCATACAAAGGAAGTTTAAGTGATGATGGCTATTGATAAGGCATCTAAAACCAAGTTGAAGCTATAATAGAAGCAAAGCTCCACAAGAAGATGGAGTAGCTAAAGATATTAGTATCTCAAACTGTTCTGACCATGTAAACTCAATAGCAAGAGAGTAACTTGAGCTCTAACTGGAGAAGTAAACCAACAGGACAAGCACACAGTAACGATGCTCTTTTCTGCTAAGTACATAAGCATGAATTTCTTCGTTGTTAAGGTAGAGACCCTAATGAGATGGATAACTAGATTTGAAGAAATGTTTTTGTTACCATCATACACCAGCAAGCATTGGGATTAATCAATTGCAAGTCCCCTCATGCCAACATGGTTTCAAAATAGTTCAACGACCATGATTTGGGCTACGAAATCAAGTTTTTAGGTCTCCATGGCCCCGATTGAGGATACATCAGCCCTGCAATTCTCCTCATTATCAGGGATTGCAACGCAACTGTGACTAAAATTTAAAACCTTGGGTCAATCCACCTCAAAACTTATCAACCAACAACGATTGAAGAAGAAAAAAAAAACTAAAAACAAAAGTTCGATAAGAAGACGAATGAGCTAAAATTACTAGTAACCCAAACTTTTCTTCTAACTATGCTCTCTTCTGTTATGTATATATCTCAAATTTCCTCGTTGCGAAGGTGGGGACCCTAATGAGATGAAACACTAGTGCTGAAACACTTTTTCTCTTCCATCATACACTATAAGCTTCTAAAGTAAAGCAAATGGTATTAAGCCCTGTTATGGTAAACAACTTATTTTGCAGCTAAGTGCTTATCATATAAACCATTTTTATAACACATGATAAAATAAAGTCAAAACTGTTTTTGTATAATCCATAAGCTATCTTGGAGAGCTTACGGAAATAAGCTGAAAACAGATTATAAACATATCATAAGTTGTTTTCATAAGTTATCCCAAACAGTGCCACAAGTGCTTATGCCAATAGATAAACTAAAATAATCCAATCCAAGCAGGCCTCTAATCTGGATAGAGATGTGATGAAAAGATATGATTTTTCAATAATGTTTCATTGTTTCGACATGGGATGAATCAACTGCAAGTCTCATCAATTCAACCTAAAGACCAGCGACCACAAACCGGGTCGCAAAATCAAGGTTTTTCATGTCTACAATACCGTAATTGAGGTCACATCAACCCAATTTAACCACAATTCTCCTTACTATCAAGGATAGTTCACAACCGGAACTGTAATTGATTGGGTCTAGTCAACCCATTTCAACTAAATGATACGGCTCAAGTGGTTAATAAGCTCCACCAAAGAACAAATTATTCCGGAGAACCCGAGTTCAATTCGGAAGTGGAACAATTTTTTGCCAGACTTTACTTACCAACTAAACTAAGCTAAAAAACTAAACTTTGAGTTAATCAAAAGCAATAATCAATGACCCAATATACAAAATTGAAACATTAAACAAATTAAAAAAGATTGCAACATAAATTGGTATTTTAATATAAATTAAAGAAAAACTCACCATGCAAGACGATGAAAGGAAGAGATTGAGTAACAGGGATGAGTAGGAGAAGGAAGAAGACAGCAACAACGTTAACAACTCGCTGTTGTTGTTGGTTACTTCCCATTTTCAAACCAAACCAACAACAACGAGTGAGAGATGAATCAAATCAGAATTTGAGATAGGGATTCGAAATTTAGGAAAAAATTGAAATTTCAAAAAGTTGTGGAACCAATTTGTAAATATATAAAATATAGGGATCCATTTGCAAATTATGAGGACCAATTGGAAACGTTTGAAAATTTTAATTATTTGACTCAACTTTCAATTTTTTATTTTTTTTTAATTTATACGGATCAATTTGCAATTTTTTATTTAAATTTATATTTCGGTTTTCAAAATGTAGGCAATTATTTGACTTTCATCTTAATTAATTGATTCCATGTACACTATAAATCAATTTATCAAACACTTAAATATCTATATGATTTAAAACTAGTTGATCGATTTTGTAGTTTCTTAAATATAAACTTTATTGATCAATTCACCTAATTAGTTATATTTTATCATACTAACTTGGTTTTATCAATTAAATATTTACTTAACATTGTCAATGACCTTTAAATTACGATTATGATCATCATCTAAACGCCTTCTTCATTTTTACTATCATTATCGGTTTAATGAAATTCAAGGTATAAATCAATTTATAAAACACAAACATAGTTTTAACTTCACAAAATCACTCAAACTTATCAACAATTCACATCATATCAAGATTATCATCAGTAGCACATAAATCACACAAATTACTTACTTTAGTACACAATCTTACACATTTAACATCAAAGAACACATAATCACCAATCAATCATAATTATACAAATAAGAAATAAGACGAAACAATATAAGAGGTTTGATCATATAAATTCTAGAAAATATTGCAACATATAAACAAGCAACTTTGAAGAGTGGAAAAATATATAATATTATTTTAATTAAATCAAAGCAAGAACCGATGGTTGAAGACATTTCATAAATCATTAAAGACATGAATAAAGAAGGTGCGTGGATGAAAAATTAAAGACAGGTATAAATCTAAAAGTTTTAGGATAAGTGTATAAATATATGATAAAAGTGATACAAAATGATATTCTAAAATATTTGTTTGGATAATCAAACCTTGAGCGGAAAAAAGATAATCAAACCACAATAAGAAATGTCTTCTGCATTTTTTTATGAGGTAAAATTTTATAAAGTAAAAACAAAAAATTGGGGGAACAAAAAGCTAACTCAAGACAAAAAAAAAGAGTACAAATAATAAAACCATTTAACCGATTTATCAAACACTTAAGCATATATTTGATTTTAAACTTAGGTAATCGATTTCTATCGTATAATCCATCTACTTAACTTTTTTCATGTAATTAATTTAATTTTATCATCTAATCATTCAATTGCATTTCAAATATCATGATAAGAAATGATTTTATAATCACTAAACTCTAAATTATGATTCAGATCATCACCTAAGAGTCTTTTGCATTTAAAATATGAACAACCAATTTTTATTATGCTACAAATCAAATATCCTTATTTGTACTATCATTTTTTATCAAATTCAACTTGTAAATTGATTTTTACATATCCAAAATCAATTTTAACACAAAAAAAACGATTCATTTCAAGATTACCTTCAACCAACACATAAATCACACAAATTAAATTTCATGTTATGAGTTGAATGAAATTAATTTGACTCATTGGTTTAAGTTTCATAGTTTTCCTTCTTGTTTGCTTTTGAATGTTAATTTCATGTTATGAAATTGAAAGAAATTAATCTAACTCTCAGGTTTACATTTTGTATTTCACTTGTTGATTGCTTTTGATTGGTAATTTTATGTTATGTATTGTTCAAAAAAAATTCATGTTATCTAATTGAATGAAAAAAAACTAGCTTTCACGTTTAAGTTTCTTATTTTACTTGTTGATTGCTTTTGAATGTTAATTTCATGTTATAAAATTGAATGAAATAAAACTTACTCTTAGGTTTAAATTTCGTATTTTACTTGTTGATTGCTTTTGAATGGTAATTTCATGTTATGAAATAGAATGAAATAAATAAAGTTCTCATGTTAAAGTTTCATATTTTACTCGTTAATTGCTTTTGAATGTTCATTTTATGTTATGAAATTGAATGAAACAAACCTAGCTTTGAGGTTTAAGTTTCATATTTTACTAGTTAATTATTTTTTAATGTTAATTTCATGTTATGATATTGAAAGAAAGTAATCTAACTATTAGGTTGAAGTTTTATATTTTACTTGTTGATTGTTTCTAAATGTTAATTTCATGTTATGAAATTGAATGAAATTAATGTAGCCCTGAGGTTTAAGTTTCATATTTTAATTGTTGATTATTTTTAATGTTAATTTCATATTTTGAAATTGAATAAAACAAATCTAGCTTTCAGATTTAAGTTTTATATTTTACTTGTTGATTGTTTTTTAATGTTAATTTCATATTATGAAATTGAATGAAGTTAATATAGCTATCAAGTTTAAGTTTCATATTTTACTTATTGATTGCTTTTAAATGTCCATTTCATGTTATGAAATTGAATGAAACTAATGAAGTTGTCGTATTTAAGTTTTATATTTTACCTGTTGATTTCTTTTGAATGTTCATTTCATGTTATTATAATTTTGGATCGGGAGACATTTTGCCTCAAAAACAATCCAAACTACAGCGCGAGCACCGCTAATGCATGTACATTTCCGTGATCATAAAATTCAACAAAGTCCAGATATACATTAGTTGATTTCCACAAGTCATTTTTCCATAAAAATATTATCAGTTCACGAAGTTCTGCAACAATGGTAGTGATAGGTTTGCACTCCTTAGTCATCCAATTTATTTTGTGTATACGGCTATAATAACAAACATACATGAGTTAAATAGTAATCATATAAGGTGTTTACGATATAAAATGTAAAATAAGGGTTTAATCCAAACAAACACAATAATTAACAACGAGGGGTCGCAAATTTATTTTCGAAGTCTGAAATCGTCATTCCAACAATTTTATCTTCAACTTCCAAACTCATCATCTTTCCATGCATGAGTTTAAAACATTGATACATCTACATCGTAGACATCAACCTCATTTCTTAAATCACAAAAATTGAAAAATCAAACCTCATAATATATATATATATATGAGACAATAAACAAAATTGAGATATATAGTATTTTCTAACCAATATCAAAATCAACTAATGTCCACAAATTCACGTGCAACACGTTATAAGCATTTTGACTGTAACTCTAAATAGTATTAATCTCAATTATCATCTCAACGATAACATAAATAACGTAAATCAATTCATGTTTTGATAGAGTATAGTACAAATATGATTGAATTAAAATATGTAATTACCATATCAGATAATTCAGCAAAAGTCTCGGGTGATGCTTATTTACCTGCAACATGGTGAAGCTCAAATAAGCTAATTCATAAACTATCATTCTAAGCAAATAAGTAAGCAAATCAATTTAATAAACAATCTCAAATAAGTTACTCTAATTAAATTTCCAGAAGTAATAAACTAACTACTATTCTTTCCTTCAAATTCTTTCAAAATATTTTTACATGTCCAAAATCAAATTTAACACAAAAAATGAACCATTTCAAGATTAACTTCAACCAACACATAAATCACACAAATTAAATATTTTTAAATAATGATGCACATTTAACGTCAACAAACATATGTTAAAACACATTCATCCATCAATTATGTTTATGAAAATAATAAATAAGCAACACATGATAAAAGATAATTTGATCACATAAACACATAACATAATTATGTTCTTCTCACAACCGTTTAGATACAATAAATTGTGGGCATATAGCATATATTAATCATGACATAGTCTTATTTAATAAAGCTACCATCATACAAACTTAGTTAATCAATTTCTATTGTATAATCTATCTAATTAATTTTGTTCATGTAGTTAATTTAATTTTATCATCTAATCATTCATTTACATTTCAAATATCATGATAAGAAATGATTTTATAATCACTAAACTCTAAATTATGATTCAGATCATCACATAAGGATCTTTTGCATTTTAAATATGAACAATCAATTTTTATTATGCTACAAATCGATTATCCTTAATTGTATTATCAATTTTTATCAAATTAAACATATAAATTGATTTTTACATATCCAAAATCAATTTTAACACAAAAAAAACAAACCATTTCAAGATTATCTTCGACCAAGACATAAATCACACAAATTTAATATTTTAACATAATCATGCACATTTAACATCAACGAACACATATTAAAACACATTCATTCATCAATCATGCTTATGAAAATAATAAAGAAGCAATGCATTATGAACAAACAACATTAGCAGAAACCATGAAAGAAAAGTACACTTGAATGTGATAGAGAGTAACATCAATAAGAATGATATACAATAACATCCCGGAGAACAAGACCTGCTCCGCAATCATGAATGCTTGTAAGTAAATCTTCACATCCATGGATTGAAAGAACATGTCATTAGTTGCTTGGTTTCTACAATTAATTATGACACCGATAAAAGTCAGATTTCCTAAACATAAAAGGAATATTTCTTTTAATCTGTTATGACACTCTTTTTTCTATTTCTCCTTCGCCTTTGTCGCCATTGAATCCGCATTCACAACTGTATCACCCATCATCATTCATTAATCAATTATGTTTATGCAAATAATAAATAAACGAAACATGATAAGAGATAAGTTGATCGCATAAACACATAACAAAATTATGTTCTCCTCACAATCGTCTAGGCACAAAAATTGTGGACGTACAATATATATTAATTATAAAATATTCTTTATTTAATAAAGTTATCATCACCCAAACTTAGTTAATGAATTTCTCTACATAATTAGTTTTATTTACGTAATTAATTTAATTTTATCATATAATCATTCAATTGTATTTCAAATATCTTGATAATAAATGATTTTATCATCATTAAACTCTACCTAAATTACAATTCACATCATCACTTAAGAGTCTTTTTGTACTTCAAATACCAACAATCAAGTTTTATTATACTACGAATTAATTATCCTTAATTCTTTTATCCTGTATATCAAATACAACTTATAAATTGACTCCGTAAATAAAATCTATGAATTGATTTTAACATATCCAAAATCAATTTTCTTAAACACAAAAACTTAAATTCACACTATCACACATGCTTATTAACAATTATTCACATCATATCTAGATTATCTTCAACCAACACATAAATCACACACATATTTTAACATAATCATGCATATTTAACATCAATAAACACATATTAAAACACATTCATCAATCCATGTTTATCTAATAATAAATAAACGACACATGTTAGTAGATAATATGATCACATAAAGACATAAATAATTATATTCTCCTCACAATCGTCTAATCACAATAATCATGGATATACAACATATATTAATCACGAAATATTCTTATTTAATAAAGATATCATAACCCAAACTTAGTTAATGAATTTCTATCGATTAATCCACCCAATTAATTTTGTTCATGTAATTAATTTAATTTTATCATCTAATCATTCAATTGCATTTCAAATATCATGATAAGAAATAATTTTATCGTCACTAAACTTTAAATTACGATTCATATCACCCTAGGGTATTTTACATTTCAAATATTAGCAATCAATTTTTATTATGCTACAAATCAATTATCCTTATTTATTTTATCACTTTTATCAAATTCAACCTATATATTGACTCTTTTAAAATAAAACCTATAAATTGATTTTTACATATCCAAAATCAATTTGCTTAAACACAAAAATATTAACTTCATACTATCATCAATAAATGTACTTTTCTATATAAATAAATAAATAAATAAATGTAATAGCTTGTAAAAAGATCAATAATAAGTAATAAATATATAATACAAAGTTCAGTGTTGGTTGATCTTGACTTCTCATCTTACGATCTACCCACTATGTTATTTTTGCTTTTCTTTTCTTAATTTTCATTAAATTATCATGCTCTATGCAATTCCATTCTTATGCACATGATGATAAACATTACCATTTATGCAGTTACTTTATTTATTACACGGTAATTGAGAGTTGTTAGAAAAAAAATGGCAAAACAGGACTAATAAAAATGCTAGGCCAAAACTTGATGTATTCCTCTTTATCTACTTTTCTCTAGAATGATTCGTTCAAGGAGGAGGTCATTAACCACTTGAGCAGTTTGTTGATGTATTCCATTTATCTACCATTAAGTTATAGATGTTAACTATTTGGTTAGTACATTTAATGTATAAATAACAATGCAATGTCTGTCACAACACTATCAATCTAGCATTTGTGCTCTCCTGCAATGGCATCAACAAATGTCACACATTTCATAGAAGAACAATCAAAAGATGAACAATTGAAAGCAATTGGAGAAGAGTGTAAGAATCTAGTTCTCTCACTTCCTAAAGAATATGGCTTTGACAATCAATATTATTATTATTTTCAAGGTTTTTGGACTACACAATCACAAATACAATCTATAATCTATTTTCAAAATGACTTTCAAGCTAAAGATAGTGATGTTGTTATTGCCTCAATGCCAAAATCAGAAACAACATGGTTGAAAGCCCTATCCTTTGCAATTATAAATCGCCATCATTTTTCTTCTCAAGAGAACCATCCATTACTTAAAACTAATCCTCATGAATTAGTTCCTTTCATTGAAATAAACATTTATACTGACACCTCTTGGCAATTTGTCAAAGTTGACCCATTAAACATGACTGAACCAAGGATTTTTGGAACTCACATTTCTTTTTATTCTCTAGCCAAGTCAATTAAAGAGTCGTATTGTAAGATAATTTACATATGTAGGAACCCATTTGACACTTTTGTGTCTTATTGGAATTTCATGGATAAAGTTGCATTACATCATTCTTTACCTACATCAACTTTAGAGGATGATTTTTAAAAATATTGTAAGGAAATATGTCATGTTGGTCCATTTTGGGACCATATGTTGGGTTACTTGAAGGTGAGCATAGCTAGACCAAACAAGATTTTATTCTTCAAATATGAAGATCTTAAAGAAGATATAAATTTTCATGTTAAAAGAATTGCAGATTTTTTGGGTTGTCCTTTTACTCAAGCGGTAGAAAGTAATGGTGTGATTGAAAATATAATCAATTTATGTAGCTTTGAAAAGATGAAAGGATTGGAAGCAAATAAATATGGAGTCTTAGGAAGGATATGTGAGAAAAAGTACTTCTTTCGAAAAGCAGAAATAGAGGATTGGATTAATTATCTTTCTCCTTCAATGGTAGAAAAGTTATCTAAAATCTTAGAAGAAAAATTAAATGGATCAAGTATCTCATTTAAAGTATGCCCATAATAAAACTAGTGAGTAAGTAAGTGTTTTAATGATGTGGTTATTATCTTAAATAAATGGCTATATGCAACAACTTTTTATTTAGAATATGTTGAAGATGCAAATATTGTTGTTGGTCTTTTTTATTTATTGAATTTTCTTAGAGGTTTTGCATATCTTGTCAACTATGTGGCTATCTCATAGATTCAGATGGTTGTGAAGTGTGTGTAAAAGTTCAAGAGCAATGATATTTAAACAACTATTTTGGTACAACTTTTGGAACAACCTTGTTGTCCTCTCTTCTTATTGGTCAAAAACAATGGAGAGAGAAAAAGGAAGAGAGAGAAAAAGAAGATAATATGAGTATGAGAGAGAAAGTTGTACAAAAATGGTTGTACAAATATCATTTCTCAAAGTTTAATTGATGTTTCTTTAGTGTTGAGTGATGTTAAGATATTGACATGTCATATGTTACTCACGTGATATATACTTTATTATGACACTCATCTTATAAAAATACTTTATTCTTTAGAGTTTAAAATGACACATTTGTATACTTTAAATTGTCACATATAGTCTTTTTTTTTTAACAAAGAGGGCCAAAACCCAAAAGAAAAAAAAACTACAAAAACACGCTAACACTCCTAGGTATGCAAAATACCTAGAAGAAAAGTAGGGGATTGGATTAATTATCTTTCTCCTTCAATGATAGAAAAGTTATCCAAAATCATAGAAGAAAAATTAAGTGGATCTGGTATTTCATTTAAAGTATGCCTATAATATGACTATTAGTTGTTTTAACATTTGCAATGTTGCACATGTTAGACAAACCCTTATCTTAAATAAGTAGCATAAGTGAAAGATACAAATATTGTTGTTGGTCTTTTACATCTCTTGTCAACTATGTGGCTATCTCATAGATTTAAATGGTTGTGAAGTGTGTCTGTAAAAGTTTAATTAATGTTTCTTTTGAGTGATCTTAAGATATTGGCATGTAGTATGTTACTTCGTTTGCAAAATCATGTGATATATACGTACTAAGAGTAATGCTAGTAACACTTTCTTTTCATCTTAGGAAGTAATGTTTCTTTTTCTAATACACAAAAAAAAAAAGAACTCTAAATTAAATAATAAAGAAGAGAAATATAACTACAACAACAACTTCCTTCAAAAAAAAAACTACAACAACAACTTGTTGGTTCTTACCCATTTTCAAATGAATCCATGAGTCAGTCTTAGCATTTTCAAACATCATTCTATGTTTAAGACGGGACCTCTTTTCTTTATAACTTGTTGAGAGATTTGGAGGAATAAAAATGAATTTTTTTTTCATAAAGTTAAGAAAGATATTTAGGGTTCAATTAATATTATTTTCTCATATCATTCATCCATGGTTTATGATCATGGTTGCTCTAACCACCAGCTTATCAATCTCTAGACTCTAGGTTCGATGGTATCCCTCCATCCATGGTACATACCTTCTACCAAATTTTAAATTAACACATTAAACACTTACATATGAGGGTAAGTTGAATTATAAAAGGTGAAGAGGATGTAAGTGCAAACTCTAAAATGTACGTGAGTCTGCCCTAAAAGAAAGACGAATAACTTGTAAGGGAATAGAGACCCTTTTCATTTTTTTTAAAGGAAATGGAGTTCTCCATTACTAAAAAATTTATTGTGTGAAAACTCATTTAAGAAAATGCAGACATATCACATGTATTGTATTTGTATACAATTAAGCTTTATATTCATATATAAAAGGTTAAGCTCTTTGAAAAAACTAATATAATTTTGGAGTTTTTATTTATTTAAATATAAATCATAGTTTTTATTTTATTTAAAATTAAATTAAATTTTAAAATCTTATCATTCATTTTTATGACCATTTCAAGGCTAGAATTCACCCCATTTCAAATCTTATTTTTACAAATTATTATATTAGTAAAGACAAAGCACCATTTATATTGTTTTTTTTGTTTGTGTGAACCGAGTATCCTCTATTCATAACTGTAAAGACTAATCTCTCGAGTCGGGTATGACCCTAACGGGTGGCAAAACTCTTTCTTAAGATATTTAAAACTATTTCATTCTCAAGGTTGAATTCGAACTTAGAACCTCTGATTAAGCTGGAAGAGAGCCCTTACGATCTCATCGAAGTGAACTTAGGTTAAATCACTATCGATATTGTTTATGAAACAAAATCAATCCATATAAATAACACAATTTATGAAAGGTTAAATAAGTATCAGGTCCCTATAAATATATCAAATTTTGCTTTTAGTTCTAATAAAAAAAGTTGCATGTTTATATCCTATATATAATTTCAGCATGAAGTTTTAACCCCTGTTAAATTTAAATTTCTTTAGGCTTAAACACCTTTTTGATCCCTTATCTCTATTGTGAGGTTTATATTGGTCCCCTAACAAAAAAAAGTGCATGTTGGTCATTTTATTTGATTAAATGGTAACAAATTAGTCATTTTCATTCATTTTATTAATCAAAATCAACACTTATGATACATGACGTTGATGAGGACACTCAATTAGATAGGCATGGAGAGTTGAAAAAAGATATGATAATGATAATTAGAGAAAGAGGTAAACAATGGGATTAGGAAAAAGAACGAGGTAGAATGGTAGAACATGATGGGAAAAAATCACAAATAAAATATCATTGGAAATTAGAAATATGTTATGAAATTAATTTAAAGTATTGCAAGATATTGTACAACATAGAAAAGTAGAGAGAAAATGATAAAGGGAGAACAAAAAATTATATAGTATAGCTTCTCAAGTATGTTATTACATTGTAATGTAGGTCCTATTTATAGGACACATATAGGTAAATGAAAATGATCACATTACAATCCACTCACTAGTGGGAGTTACAAGTATGTGGAAGGGTAATGGATGAACATCCACTAATAGATATATTCATAACACTCCTCCTTGGAAGTCCATCAAGGATATATCTTATTAAAACCTTACTAAAGAAAAACCCAATGGAAAAAAAATTCTAGTGAAGGAAAAAGAGTATAACATCTTTTTGTGTTATAATCTGCCTCATTGAAAACCTTACAAGGAAAACCCAGTGGGATAAAACCATGGTTAGGGGAAAAAGAGTTCATAACACATTTTTCTCTCCCCTTCATAAAGACAACAAAGAAGTTTAAATAATCTTTTATACTAGTTACTCAAAATCTTTACTTGACGGTGACTCTATAGAAAGATATGATCTATGTAACACCCCAACTTTCAGTTTCTATTTAATTCATTGATATTCATTAGGTGAAGTTTTGATTAATACTATTATTGATGTTGCTTATGCTGGAGTATTGTTTTGTTATTGACAAAATGGAATATTGATAATGATTGAGGAATAATGTGAGAATTTAGTTATAATGAAGGGAGGAGTCAAAATAAAATAACGTAGGGTCGAGGGTGTAGAATATAAGTTTTAAATAAGTGGGGGAGGAGAGGAGTAAAATAATAGTGAGTAGAGGGGAATAGAATCTTAACAAGTGACCAGCCTCAATATAAATAGAAAAGTTAGGAGTTAGAAGAGTGAGTATTGCTGAACGTGGAAAAGAAAGAAAATAAGATCATTAGAGGAGAAACCCTAGCGGCAGCGAGGTCAAGCCACAAACCAAAATTCTCGAAGGATTCAAGGTAAGGGGGAGAATCTATTCATCTCTAGGGTTTATGTTTTATTGTGGGGGATGTAAAGAGGTTATAGTAGGATCTTGATGTATGATGTGAGATTGTGATATGAGAATGATGATGAACCAATTAAAAGATGAAGTTGAAATAGGAGAATTGAGGGTTATTGTTGTTGTTGAAAGATTAAATTTAAAAACCAAATTTAGGGTAATTGATTTGAGAATTTAATCATGTGAAGAGTGATGCAATTAGATAAATTGTGTGAAAAAGTAGTGTTTGAATGTTAGGGTAACCCTAAGTAATGTTTCATATCAGTTTGGGATCATAAGGGTTCTTAAAGTGGACATTTAGGGCACTTTAGAAGTATTCCCGTAGCTCAAACGTAGAATTTGAACACATTGCAGCGTTGCGCTGCAATAAGGACGCCTAGCGCCCACAACCCGAGAGCTGGCGCCTCAGGTGCCTGTTCCTGGCGCCTAGCGCCCACTTATGGGTCTTTTTCACCCATTTCTGTCCCGACCTGGGTTTTTGTGTAAACATGAAAGTTGTTGGTATGGATGTTATATTTCCAATGGCTCTGGTCCCACCTCAATAAGACATTCACAACGTGAGTTATGATTAAAATACTACAGAGAGGTCAGCACGGTCATGCAATCTGCCTAGGTTCAAGAAAAACCAATCTTTCCACCATTCTCTGTACCGAATTGGATTTAGGTCTCTTCATGAAAGATGTAGATAAAGATGTTATCTTTCATTTACCATTGGATGTAATCCATTAGTCTCTCTACAACTTGAGTTATGATTTAAACACCGCACCTGGGTCATGATGTGTTGTTAATGAAATTTTAGTACAATCCTTTTAGTGGTCTCTTCAACATCTATAAAAGTAGTAGTGATTTTAAGAAAGCCTTTATTGTATAAAGTAAATGTAAGGACCCCTAAATTACATATATAGATGAGGGAGTGTGTTCGAGCATAAGTAAAAGTGATTACCCAAGGGTAATAACAAGCTTAAATATGAACCAAAGATAATAGCCTATGAGAATCTAAGAATGTCAAGATGACTTGGAAATAGGAAGTGAAAGATAATATGGATGACGCTACGAGGAATATTAGTAGAGAGGTAAACACTTAAATTAGAATAGAGAATGGGGTATACTATTAGAATGAAAGGTGTAGTAATGGAGAGGACGAAAGACGAGAGTAGATTTCAAATTGTAGTAATGAATAACAAAGGAATGTGATGTATACAGATGCTCGTGTAAGATGTTGTTTAATGACAAGAGGTTACTATCGTATGATGAAGATCTACGTTGAGATGATAATTGTTAAATGGTGATGATGAATGATGTAATAAGTGATGTTTGTGAATGACGAGTAATATCGATGACATATCTTGTTTAGGGTGATGAGTAAATGATGAAGTGAGTTGTGTTGTGAGTAGGAGTTAAAGCATTGGGTAATGTCAGTGATGATAATAACAGTGAGAAAAGATATCCAGTTAACTAAGGTTTATAAGACGAGAATTCAATAGAGCAAATAGTGGGTACATGGTGAGTCTTATAACACACGATTTAGTAAAAGGGGTATAAGACGATGATAAAAGGTGATATGAAGTAGGTGCTTTTTCTGAGTAACTGATGAGGTTATACATAATCTCCTTAAACCAATAATGAGTTTAGGAATACCGTTAAGTGAAAGAGTAAAAGAGTCAAGGTAGTTAAAGAACTTAAGATGAATGTTAGATAGTAACGTATAAGGTGTAAAAATGAGTAGAGAATATAGAAGTCTAATTTAGATGATTGTAAACGATGAGAGGGTCGTTAAGACGAAATGTAAGGGAAAATAAGGAGTTGTATATTAAGTAATGAAAGATAATTGGAATGATGATAACGATGAATAAGTCGGGGACCAATTAGAAGAGAGCAAGATGAATAGGAAAAAGGACAAGAGTTATAATGGTTGACAATAATAATAACGACTAGTATCGAGAGAATGAAACCTTAAATTATAATGTAGTCTTAGTGAGGAAAGTTGCTGAAGTTGAAATTAATGATAACGTGTGATAATAACTTTAAATCAGAACGAAGTTAAGATTAGGAGAATGACGATGTCTATGTTGTTGTGATGATGATAATGTTGATGGTTAATCTATAATGATGATGAGAGTGATGATGTTTATCTATGATGATGATGAGAGTGGTGGTGATGTTTTGTGTGCTTGCATTAGAGTCGTGCATTTTAGGGGGATACATGCATTAATATGTGGGTTATGTGATTAAGTGTATACGTGTAATACTTGTCGAATTTAATTTTTTACGTTCATATAGAGTCTAGAGGATGGTGTCGTGCATTGATGTCGAGAAAAATCCAGTAACATATACCTCTGGCAAATTATGCAGGTGAAAGTCCAGTAACATAACTCTGACAAAATGATGAGTAAGTGTGGTACCACATTCATATAGGTCGATAGGAGAGTCCATATGCATATATATGATGATGTTTTGTGCTTGGTGGTTGTAAGTGTGAAAATGATGTGTTGTAGTGATATGTGAAAGAAGAGATTATGCATAATAACTGTTGGGAGTGAAAATATGGTGGAGATTATATTATTTTGATATTTATTTAATATGTGTGCTTTTCCCTATGATTATGTTATGGCAGGATTTCTCACCCCTTATTTTGTTGTGTTGTTTTCTGTATGGTGGTTGTACCTTGAGTACAGATACTCAGGTTGACAAGGAGTAGCTATGTGATGTTTTAGAAAGTGGAGATGAGGGGATACCCTCCGTTTAGTTCTGTTATTAGTAGTTGAATAAGCATGTAGTTGCTACGAGCTCTGATATTGTAACACTAGGGTTGGGACGACGATTTAAATTTTAATTGTAGTTTGAGTTGAATCTTGGAACCTTTTCTGTTTTCCTATTTATGATTATTGAACGACAAGTATGAATTTATTAATGTGATCAGTGAATAATTTTCTTCTTCTCCAGTGGATTTATTTTAAAAGAAAACATTTTATCGTAATTTTGTTATATAATATCGAGTTTTGTAACATCCTTACTATTAAATATATTCTTATTATTTAATAATTATCGTTGGGAAATAGGGTGTTACAATCTATCTCCATACTCTTCTCCAAATTAGCGGCTCTTGAGATGTGAAAGAATCTCCTTTTAAAATTAGAAAACCGCAAGTTTCTTGTATTAATAAAATCATAATCTTTAATAAAGGGCATTCTCCACTTCCTTGATGTGGTGTTAGCATTTTCAAGCGATTGAGTGACATTGTTCTTTCTCTAAAGTACAAATTGAATGCTTGACTTTGTTGCAATATCTGTATTTACTAATATTGACAAAACTAAAATACCACAATATATTAATAAGCAAAATACATTAGTGTTCACGCTCTTTTTTTGAAAGAACATTAGTGTTCTCACTTGACCAATTCAAGTTGTTCATAATTTTCTTGAGGGCATGATCTTTACTCACATCAAGTGACATCACAATCATTCTAGTACATAATCAATTAGATTTGTCCATATGAACATTTATCTAATAAAAAATTTTAGAATCTCTTTAGGATTTCTAATAATATTTTATACCATTATCATAAAATCGATTATAACGAATTCATTTCCAAATCTTTAAAATGGATAAATGATCAATAATTTTGATAGTATGTATTACGCAAATAAAATCCTTCATGGAGTTTCATATATAACTATCAAGTGAGTCATATAATTTGAGTCTTTCGTGTGCTACTAAACTTGATCAAATATAAAAAAAGATCTTGAATTCAGTTTAGGGGAATTTTCATCTTACAATCTACCCACTATGCTATTTTTATTGTTGGGTGATCTCTTCCTTTTGTTGTTGTTGACCTCTCATCTTACAATCTACCCACTATGCTATTTTTGCTTTTTGTTCTTTCTAAATTTTCATTGAATGATCATGCTCTATGCAATTCCATTCTTATACACATGATGATGAACATTACCATTTGTGCAGTTACTTTATTTATTACACGACAATTGAGAGTTGTTAGAAAAAAATGGCAAAACAGGACTAATAAAAATGCTAGGCCAAAACTTGATGTATTCCTTTTTTTAGAGGTTGACGTAATCCCTTTATCTACTTTTCTCTAGAATGATTCGTTCTAGGAGGAGGTCATTAGCCACTTGAGCAGTTTGTTGATGTATTCCATTTATCTACCATTAAGTTATAGATGTTAACTATTTGGTTAGTACATTTAATGTATAAATAACAATGTTAAGATTAATCTATAAATAACATCTGTCACAATATTATCAATCTAGCATTTGTGTTCTCCTTCAATGGCATCAACAAATGTCACACATTTCACGGAAGAACAATCAAAAGATGAACAATTGGAAGCAATTGGAGAAGAGTGTAAGAATCTAGTTCTCTCACTTCCTAAAGAATATGGGTTTGGCAATCAATATTATTATTTTTTTCAAGGTTTTTGGACTACACCATCTCAAATACAATCTATAATCTCTTTTCAAAATGACTTTCAAGCTAAAGATAGTGATGTTGTTATTGCCTCTATGCCAAAATCAGGAACAACATGGTTGAAAGCCCTAACCTTTGCAATTATTAATCGCTATCATTTTTCTTCTCTAGAGAATCATCCATTACTTAAAACTAATCCTCATGAATTAGTACCTTTCTTTGAATTTAATATTTATGTTGATACGGTTTGCAAATTTCCTAAAGTTGATCTATTAAACATGATTGAACCAAGGTTTTTTGGAACTCACATCCCTTTTACTTCTCTAGCCAAGTCAATTAAAGAGTCAAATTGTAAGATAATTTACATATGTAGGAACCCATTTGACACTTATGTGTCTTATTGGAATTTCATGAACAAAATTGCATTAAATCAATCTTTAGAGAATGATTTTGAAAGGTATTGTAAGGGGATATGTCATGTTGGTCCATTTTGGGACCATATGTTGGGTTACTTGAAGGAGAGCATAGCTAGACCAAACAAGATTTTATTCTTGAAATATGAAGATCTTAAAGAAGATATAAATTTTAATGTTAGAAGAATTGCAATGTTTTTGGGTTGTCCTTTTATTCAAGAGGAGGAAAATAATGGTGTGATTGAAAATATTATTAATTTATGTAGCTTTGAAACGATGAAGGTATTGGATGCAAATAAATGTGGAGGTTTAGGATGGAATATTGAGAAAAAGTACTACTTTCGAAAGGCAGAAATAGGGGATTGGATTAATTATCTTTCTCCTTCAATGGTCGAAAAGTTATCCAAAATCATAGAAGAAAAATTAAGTGGATCAAGTATCTCATTTAAAGTATACCCATAATGCTAAATAATGTTGTTATATGCACTTGTCAAGTGAGTAAATGTTTTAATTTTGAGGTTATTATTTTAAATAAGTGGCTATTTGCACTAGGCTTGTATTTAGTGTAAATGCAAGACACAAATAATGTTGTAGCTCTTTTATTTTTATTTGTTACAAATCTTAGCCGTTTAATTTTTCAATCCAGAGGTAAATAATAGTTTTCTAAACCAACCCACATGAGCCTCTATTTCGTTAGTGTAGTCCATCAAACTTAATTTGAAACGGGCCATATCCACTCATCAGATATACATATGCAATCAATCAAGCTTCCTTCACCTTGATTAATTTCTCAATTGAATTGCAACCTAATTAGATATTTCATGTAAAATTTATGAAATCAATTACACATAGAGGAAGTAATTTTGAATGAGTGTGTCTGGATGGATGCAATTTAAATTTTGGGAATGAGTTACATAGATGTCGCCGATTTAATGATTGAAATACTAACAATTTCATATATGAATACATATAGATAAAGAAATTGATTTCTCTACCAAAATCAACCGAAGTCAATTCCTCCACACAAACATTAGGAAATCCTTTGATTATGTCTATCAAAATCATTGTTAGATTCATCAATAAAATTGACACATGACCTAAACAATGAATTGCACAACATTCATGGGATACAACAACACCATACCATATGATCTCGGTGGATATTTCATTTGTGTAATCGCGATATACAAATACATACCCTTTTTTTTAGGGGAAACACGTTATTCTTTTTAAAGAGTTTGAAATCACAAATCTGTATACGTTGAATTTTCACGAATCATCTATTTTTTCAAGAGATTAATTTGCATACCCTAACCCTAGCTGTAATTTTTTTTTTACATATAAATGAAACAAAAAAAAAAAAGCTAATTTGTGGCGGGGGTGAGGTTTTACCTCTGAAAATTCAGTTACTTGGTTTCCCCAAACTGAAATCTAAAGCATACATATATTTTATGGAGGTTTATAACTTCCACTATCCATGATGTTTATTTTGCGGAGCTTCAAAACCTTTTCCATTCATTCCCTCAAAAAAAAAAAAAAACCCTTTTCCATTCATATATTTTGTGGAGGTTTTTCATGTAACACCTAATATTTATTTTTTTTAGAGGAAAACCTCCTATTTTATTTATTAATTTTTTATTCCTATATTGGATAGATGTTTCGATGTTTGTAGACATCAATATATGATAATTAAGTTGTTGTTTTGTCATGATAATCGATTAGACGTTGAACCAAACAATTAGAAGGATATTCTAACGATTATCACTAGAGAATGAGAGAATTTATCCTCTTTTTCTTCATTTGTCTTATCATCAAATTCAAACCATAGCCTATAAATGGAAACTTTTTGATTTGAAAATCTATGTTTGTGTGAATGAGAGTAGCAATACTTGAGAAATCACTCAATCAATCATAACTTCCTTAAATCTAAATTATTTTCGACTCCTTGTGTTGTTGTGAAACCATAGAATCTTGAAGAATCATCTAGCAATCTTGAGAAACCTTGGGGTCTTGCTTCAGTCCAAGTAGAGCTTTGTGGAGCTTTGCATACTAAGGTTTTGTCATCTTGTTCAAAGCCGGGTGCTTGAGTCATATAGACTTACTCTTGTAAAATCTCGTTCAAAAAGACATTATTTACATCAATTTGCTAAGAGTGGTGCTATTTGGCACGACACTCTCTCCCCCACGAATTTGCACGACTCACACATCTTACAAAATTTGCTCATTTAATTTGAGGCTTTATTCATGCTAATTTATTTGTTGTCAAAATAAAACTACATGCTAAGTAATAAAACAAAAAATGTAAGCATATAATATAAACACTGTTGAGATGGTCATTGTCATTATCACTGATGTCCAAAGCCATGTATTCTCCAAAGGGTAAAGTTTAAACCGTCATATAATTTATTTAAAGCATATTATATTGTGCATTGATTTGTAGTAGCACACAAGAAGAGATATGCTTGAGATTTATCATAAAAAAATGCAGTGGAACAAATCAAATAAGAGAGAAAGAATTTGTCGTGCAATATAAACGAAAATTCCTCTCGTGCACTCTAGCATTTTTCATTTGCTAAATATCCCACTTGCAACTGAGAGCTAAAGTCATAAATGATTCCAATGGTTATTGATTTAACTACACGAGATAATGTTTCTGTGAAGTCAAACCCTAATTCTTGACTAAACCACTTAGCTACGAACCTTGCTTTATATGGTTATTGATTTAACTACACGAGAGAATCTGTGAAGTCAAACTCTAGTTTTTGACTAAACCACTTAACTACGAACCTTGCTTTATATTTGTTTTTACATATTTGTTTTTACTTCCATCTGAATTTTTCTTTAATTCTAAATATCCACTTACATCCATTGGACCTTGTGTTTGCATGAATTGAAACAAGAAACCAAGTTTGATTGTTGTGAATGTGCTAGAAAACACGAAAAAATAGGGGTTTGAATTGTTTTGACCATTTTAATATATATTTTCTCTTTGATATTAGTTCAGTTGAAGTAATGTCTCCTTTGAAAATCACTTTAACACAAAGCTAAGTTCTTTGTCAAATCATTTAACTTCATATGAAACATTAAATTAAAACAAAAATTGAAGCTAAACCATAAAGAACTTGCGCAAAGAAAATAAAGAGAGTAACGGAAGAAAGAATCACATGATAATCCACTAATATTCTAGCCTACCCCTAACAGAGTGATTTTGCATTCTCCACAAAAAGGACTTAATCCACTAAGGTGTATTCTTGACTCAGCTTCTCCAAACACTATGAGTATTCATACTTTTCCTTTAGAAATGATTAAGAGATGGAAATCAATGAAAGCTTCCAAAACAAGTCAGTTACAGTACGAGTAGTGGCGAATTTTCTTCCGATCCCAGCACACACGACAACATTGGACAAAAACAAACACTTATTCGTTCACAATGTCAAACAAAGGGTTGGTGATGGTTTAAGAGAGGCTTCAAGAAATTTTTGCCTCTTCAAAAAAAAAGAGAGGCTTCAAGAATTTTATAAAATGATTGCCATTGATATTTCAAGCAACAAAATAAGTGGAAAGATACTAAAGAGTGATAGGTGAATTGAAGGGCTTGTTTTGCTCAACTTGTCAAATAACATTCTTTAGGGAAGCTTTCAACCCTTGAAGCATTGGATCTTTCTTTCAACAATTTGTCAGGGAAGATTCCCCAATAGTTGACACAACTTACCTTTTTGGAGTTCCTTAATGTGTCCTTCGACAATCTCTCAGGTCCTATACTTCAGAATGAGCAGTTCGCTACATTTCAGGATAAATCATTTGAGGGTAACCAAGGCCTGTGCGGGGATCAATGGTCGAAATCAAAGAAGTTCATAGATCACGCTGAGCCTTCTTTTTCACCAATAAACATAATTTTTTTACCTCAATTATGCAGTTTAAATCAAAACCAGATCAAATATTGTCTTCCTCAACTGCAAAACTCCCTTAGACTCAACCACCAAAATTCCGTTAGACTTACCACGTCTCGAGCATCTCTAACAAACAGCAACGGGCATAAGCTATAGCCTATATCACTCATGTTCTTAATCACAAAACAACACCATTGCTGCAATTTTAATTAATAGAGCATAACTAACCACACCAGTGACATAATCAAGAATGCTCGCGACATGATCAATATTCCGAACAGTAAACATTTTCCAACATTCAACCGGTTATCATCTCCCACGGATCGTTATTCGTTAGTTGGTTGGTTTATGCAGTTAGGCTTTCAGTTTTTAACATTGACCCTTATAACAAGAAGTAAATGTAGCATTGCAACAATTACTACAGATTTCTTAAAATTGAGCAAATGATTATTTATATGACATGTGTGTTTTTCCAATTTGGTTTTTAATCTTCTGGCTTCTATTTTCCATTTATGGACACACTAGATTACAGTATGCCACATTCACTTTAAGTATCTTGAATGTGTTGTGACATGTGATTCCATTTCTCAAAGTTCAGTTTTTCATAATCCTCCATAAATATGTGCTCAATGAGTGACAGTAATTAACGTGTAGCAATATAGGTTAGGTTCAAAATCTTTGGACTCATGCAAATGGATAACATATATAAGCTAAATATGTTCACTGATGCTTCCATAATTTGAATGTAATAACAAATACATAAATCATGCCACATATAGACTTTGCCCTAAATAATTTGAATGTGTACACTTAAATTAAAGGTAACATGTGAACATTTTTCATTTGTTAAAAACACTCTCAATCGCTGCAAAATATTTTATGCCCTAAATAATTTCCATTCACCTTAGAAGTAGCATGGTTATGTAATGATCCAAGGTATAAAGAGAAAATATTTTTTTTTTAAGAAATCAAGTAGTCCAGTAAAATTGGTACCAGGAAGATTTGAAGCTAAGACTTTGAGAGCACACTCTAAGATTTAAATTCAACACGATCAGACAAACCTAAATGAGTTATTAAATATATATTGTTTTTTAAGCGTTAGAAAAATATTGCCAGTTGTTGATTTAATAACTAAATAATTGTTGTAACTTTTTTAAATAGTTATTTTTTTAAAATAAGTTTAAACAAACAACTTTTTCTTCAAAATAAAGCTTATATTATCACATATACATGAATGTGTGGTATACTAATTTTATTAAAATTGATTCTAGTTGATAAATATAATTGATTATAATTATAAAATTTATCTTAAACTTAATTGTATACATGGTATCATCTCAATAGTAAGAGTTTGAACATTATAACCTCAAAAAATGAAGTTTAAATTTTGGATTATTTATAAAAATGGTCATTAATAATACATTTCCATCCCTAATTTGTTTTATAAAAAATAAAAATAAAAATTAAATTAATGAATGGAGTTATAATACCATAAAGTTTAAAATAACGGAAATAATGATTAAAAAAATCAAAGAAAAATGTTATAGAAGAGAATAATAGAGAAAGTATATAATAGTAAAAGATCAAATTACTCGATGTATAAAACATGATTTTTTTTTTTTGTGATTTAAAATTTGAAACTATTTTTTAATGTTAATTCGGAATAAGTAAAACTTTATTAAGGAGTTTGACCAAAAAAATAAAACTTTATTAAGGAGAAAACAATTAAATAGCTTGAATTTAAATAAAGAAGAATATTTTTAAAAGATTTTGGGGAAGGAAGAATTAATTAAAGTGACACGAAAAACCATTTTAATTTGGCCTTGCGGTGAATTGAGTTATGTCCCCTCTTGAGGTTATAAAACTAAACTCTCACTTTTGAGTTTGGAACCTCACTACCTAGAGACATAAGAACAAGTTTGCAACCAAGTGAATACAACTAAACTTTAATCGATAAACTAAGAATATATTTTTATTTTTTTTTAGCAAATGGTCTAGTTGTTAGAATTTCACCCTTTTAAGACAATAAATTCAATGTTTAAACCGCAATCATTGTATATTGCATTGTCTTTAACAACTGAATTATACTTTTTTTTTTTTATAAAAATAAAACGATATTTTTTCATTCAAATCGATAGATTACATCAGATACAAACATCACTAAAAACGTAAAAGGTGGATCTGCGAACAAACTCACAACACCCAAGTTAATAGCATAAAATGACAAAATGCCTACAAATAATATGATAAAACCTAAGTCACCGAAATTCACATACTTTCGGATTTTCAACGTTGACGCCCAAATCATTGGTTGAATTTGTAATTGACTGATGCCAATCTTTCAATAGGAAATAAGTGAACACCGCGACAAGATGCGAAATCAAACGTCGCACAAGACGACGAACAACACAACGCCGCACTTAGACGACGAAATCACAAAAAAACACAAAATAAAAAACTTGATATATGTGAAAACCACTTATTTAGATTGAAAGAAAAAGGAAAAAAGATGTCGAGGGGTGATTCTAGGTCCAAAAATTACCTAAAACCACCCCTCCTCGATGAACGAAGGAGAAAGAAAGTTTAGAGAGAAGTTGAAATTTCTCTCACTAGAAAGCTAGGGCCGGCTATATGAAGTGATAACTGAATTATACTTATAATGACAAAATTATTAAATTTACCTAGCCTAATAAATATTTATAGAAGAGTTTAATTTTCATGCATTATGTAAAATGATAAATAACGTCAACTCATGACAATCAATCATATGTATGACTTTAAAATAATAATCTAACGGTTATGATTGATTGACAATGTAAAAACTCTTTACACTTTCTTAAGATGAATCGAGCACGCTGTACGCACAACTGTAGAGACTATATAAAACTACTCTTTACTTCACAATGTATATGAACTAATTTTTTATTACGATAGAATTTTAATCCTCGTTAGTATAACTTAGTTGATACTTGATAGACATTACTTTATACAAACAATGACCGATGTTCAAACTCTGGATTTCTCGCTAATTCAGTTTAATAGGTAAAATTATAGCAAATAAGTTACTTGGCAAAAAAGATAGAATTTAAAATGATTTTTTTTAAACAAATGCTAACATGTGCCCTTAAGAAATTTAAAATAGAAATAAATGTCTTAAAAATTGTGCATTCAACTCTATTCAACTATTTAAAGTCAAAATTTTGTTCTATGAAAAATTTCTAATTTTGGTTTTCTTAACTTGTGTCCTTGGGACACAAGATAACAATACCTTTTTTTTTTTTTTTTTTATCGGATTTAAAATTTTAAATAATAATCTATCAAAAGTAATTTATATCAAAAGATAGAATATTTTACTTTTTTTACAGCAAAGGGAATTTCACCACTGTCACTCACAACACAATCGAGTAGCGACAGCTTTCAATTGTAAGTGTTTTTTTGTTCCCATGTTCTTCTTCTTCTTCTTCCTTGTTTCAAGGTTTTATGGTAATTGAATTTTGTTCCTCGTATCGCACGATTTTATGCTATTTTATATTATTTTTGTTCCATAATCATTTTATTTGTTTGTTATTACTCACTTTTTATGTGAAATTTGCAAAATTTCGATGATTTTATGCAATTTCTTCACATGGGTTTTTGCTGTTTTATTTGATCAGGAAGTTGTTTCTTTTGTTTCATTGATTTGTGTATTATTTTTGTTGCATAAACTTGTTATGTTTATTTGATGTTATTCATGATTTCTGTGAAAGTTTTGATTTTGATGATTATACAATTGGAAGCATGCAATTTCTTCATATGGGTCTGTGAAAAATCAATTTTTCAATCATGAAGCTGTTGCTTTTGTTTCATTGATTGTATTCATGATTTTATTAATTTTTTTATGAAAGTTTTGATTTTGATGATTTTATAATTTGTAGCATGCAATTTCTTCATATGGGTCTATGATTATATCGGTTTTTTTCGATTATGAAGTTTAAGCTATGGTTTTTGAACAGATAATGAGTGAAAAAACTGGCCAAGAATTGGAACCTGACAAGATAGTAGAAGGAGGTGACCTTGAAAAAGAAGATAATAATGTAACAAATGTTGAATCTTCTGTTGCAATTTCAGAACTGAAAGAACAAAATGTGGTTGAAGAGATTCCGTCGTTATCTTGTAGAGATGAAGAGAATGTGGAAGTTAATATAATTGGGAATTCTGGTTTCAAGGGTATGGAAGATAATTGTGTGGATCTTACTGTTACTGAGAGTTCAAGTTCTAGTTCTTTTGGTCATACAGATACTAGTTCTGATTCTGCATTCGGTGATTCTGAGGAGGTTGAATCGCAGCGGAGGCATAAGGTGTGGAGAAAGCCACTTCTATTGAGGTATGTTTCTCAATGTTTTAATTATTGGACCGAACTAGGAAGTAGGAACTGGGCAGTTTGCTGGTTGGTTTGAGCTCGGTTGTACCTTACTCTAGTTGAACCAGGACTGAACTAGGTTTAACTATGGTTGGTTCATCCAGTTTTTATTTTTTGCATTTAGTTGTTTGTTTTACTTTTTAAATATGGTTTAACCAATTGAAGCATGACTCTGAGCTGAGGTTGTTTGAGTATGTAGAGAGAAGTCGTGTAGATGTTGTAGTGAGAGTAGATCAGATGTAGGATAGTCAGATTGCTAGAGGCAGAGGTAGTCCTAGAAAAAGTATAAGAGTAACTATTTAGAAAGATCTAGAGATTAATGAGTTGGATCAAAATATGGTTTATGATAGAACATTACGGCGTAATTTGATCGATGTAGCCGACCCCACTATAGGGTTTGGTTGTTGTTTTTGTGGTCTTAACTCTCTGGTTCTTAGGGAAAGGGGTCTTTGATAATCCGGAAGGTAAGTAAGTATGGCCAAAGATTGTTTCAGCCAGGATTCAAACTCAGGTTTTTTCAAGTGATAAAAGATTACTGTTATAGACTAAATTTCAATTCATCCTTTTTTGGCCAATATTAAGAAGCAATAAATCAAAATTGTAAAACCTAACAATAAAAGAACTAACCTCATACAGAAGGAATGTGCATTGGATTGGATTGCAGTTATGAGTTGTTTTGTTATATGAAGCATGAATATCCTTAGTTTTAGGTGTGTCCTGCGCACATGTGTCGGACACCGACACCCGTACGACACGTTCAGATAATACAATTAGGTGTCCAAATAAAATGTTCTTTTTATTTCACGCCAACATGTTCGGGACATTGTTCTGCTGGAAAGGGACACCTTTTTTAGGATGTGTTTTGCTTATTTTGTACGATTTTGTTGCTGTAATTCATAACTTGTTGTGGATATTTATGACTATGTGAATCATCAAATTTCACCTCCTTTTTATCTTTTATATATGATGCTTTTATATTTATTAATATTATATATCCGTGTCAGTGTTCTACATTTCGGACATTAGTGGTGTCTATGTGTCTATGTCCGTGCTTCATAGGTTCTCATGATTGAAGTTGTGATACATCATAAATGTCATGTTTGTATTTTCAAAATACCTTGTTTTGGCTGTTATGTATTTTTTATAAGGATTTCATCTAGTTGTGTTTAAACTTTTACACTTTTAACTATCCGTGTCAGTGTTTAAACGTATTTCTGTGTAACTATTCAGAAAGAAAAAGTTAACTGATCATTGGAGGAGGTACATCTTTCCAATAATGTGGCGCTCTAAATGGATCGAGTTGAAAATAAAGAAACTCAACTCTCAAGCACAGAAATACGTAAAAGAGATTGCGGCTATCGATCAACAAAAACAGTTTGATTTTTTTAAGTTTGCAGTAGATGATTTTGGTGTCAAGT
>Ga0315914_1000214_pt1 | contig 61348 bp, 51 predicted proteins | sample MpolenodulesMG_FD_203920 | JGI IMG/M metagenome (GOLD analysis project Ga0315914, IMG submission 203920) | Medicago polymorpha root nodule microbial communities from Los Angeles, California, United States - elongated nodules | ecosystem: Host-associated > Plants > Roots > Nodule | place: USA...
TATATATATATATATATATATGGTGGATGTGTTTCAGCTTTTAAGAGAAATATATTTTGAGTTAAAAGAATTTAGAATTTTTTTTAAGATTTTTAAAAAAATATGAAGCTATTTATATTTGCTTGTTATCATAAAATTCTTTTTTTTTTAAAGATTTGAAACTCTTTTTTTTTTTTTGTTACAGAAGCAAAATTAAAGCAAAAGAGTAACAACAGAACAAAGAAAAGAAACAGAGAACAGAAACTAGGCCCTAGAGAAATATGTGCCTGATGTGTCGTTCCTAAGCAGAGGCAGAAGGTCGACAGGAGGCGAAGTATGCATGATGAAACCATCTTCAGAGGATGCTCCTAATTTGGCCAAATAGTCAGCACACTTATTTCCCTCTCGTAAGGTATGATGGAGAGTAAAATTGCGGTTACCAACCAGGTCCTTGATATCTTGAATGAGGACGACATGGATGTGGAATTTCGAAGTGTCATCTGTGATGAGATTGATGGAGAGGAGGGAGTCTGAATAGCAAACCAGGTCATCTAATCCCATGTCAATAGCCAGACGCATACCATGGTAAATTGCGGTGAGCTCAGCCAAGAGGATGTCATTTGAACTTGAGATGTGTCCTGAAAAACCAGAGAGGTAGAAGCCATGGCTGTTACAAATGACCCCACCGGAACCAGCACAGATAGGGGTTCCTAAGCAGATGTCGTCCACATTGAGAATGGAACCGAAGCGATTTTGACAATTCAATTTAACGAATCGATCTGGATGAGCAATTCTGACATCTTGTTGAAAGCTCTTGATAATGCCATCTGCCGAGTTGAATATGTTGCTGGTAATACGAAACAGGGACCAAGTATCATTGTTGAGACACATCAAATTACGGTGGCGCCAAACCCACCAAAGACCAGCAAGAAAATAAGAACCGTGAGGGCCAGTAGCTGCACTCTTAATCCAAACGTGAGCATTTTGATCAGAGAAAAACTCAGTATTAGTAAAACCAATTTTATGCCAAATGTTCCTAGATACATGGCAGTCCCGAATGCAGTGAAGTAGATTTTCGTCCTCCTCCCCACAATGCGTGCAGATTGCAGAAGTCGCCATGTTTCTATGGTGGAGGAACGACATTATGACAAATTAACCAAATGAGAAATTTGTTTTTTTTTCGGTGCTTGTAACCTCCACATCCAGGACCAAGAGAGATGGGGTATGTTGTCATCAACCGTGACTTTGAGAGAGAGAAGCCAGTCGTAACCGCTTTTGGTTGTATAGTTACCGTTTTTGTTTTTTGTCCAAATAAAAGAATCTTCAATAGCATCATTGAATCGAAGGTGGGTGGAGTTGATGAAGTTCACAATTTCAGGTGGAAGATTAGTGTAAAGATCCTGAGCATGGGGGCCATCAACGGAGAAAACATCTTTAACGGTAAGGTGAAGGTCATGGATGTCGATGATAGGAACATGATTACCGATAGGACCTTGAGAGCTCCAATTGCTGAACCAAAAGGAAGAAGAGCCTGAACCCGCGCGCCAAGAATAACCCTGTTTGAGAATATTTTTAGCACGAATAATAGAGGACCAAGATGGAGAGCTGTTTGAATGAATAATTGCTTGAAGGAAATTCAGCCCCCCAATGTATTTGTTTGGTAGAAGTTGCACCCATAATTTGCTTGATGACTGGACCATGTCCCACACAAGTTTACCGAGGAGACTAGTGTTGGTTTCTCTAGCCGTACGGATACCCAAACCACCAAGATGCTTAGGAGTAGTAACCTTGTTCCAATTAACCAAATTGATTCCTTTGTTGTTAGTTCCCTTCTAGATAAAGTTGCGGGTTGTTTTATCTATACTATAACAAATACTCTGAGGCAGCCAATTAATTTGCATATGGTATGAAGGAATGGAGGATAACACTGAGGAAGTTAGAGTCAATCTTCCAGGTTTGTTGAGGAGTTTGTTCTTCCAAGAAGCGAGCGTAGAATACATTTTTTCAATGATAAAAAAGAAATCACTTCTTTTTGGCCCGCCTTTGATGATGGGAAAGCCGAGGTAATTTTGAAGGGAAGAAGTGCTCTGAATACCTGAAATAGAAGTAAGACTGCCAATTTTTCTTTAAGGAGTACCTGTGGAATAAAAAGCTCGAGATTTGGAAAGATTAATCTTCAAACCCGATGCCTTGTTGAATCTGTCAAATAAGTCGGTGACAAGACGAATTTGAGCTTTTCTAGCTCTGATAAAGAGAAGGACATCATCCGCAAAGAGAGGGTGAGATATCTGAGGCCCTGTATTAGTGATTTGGATAGGCACCCATTCTCCTTGGTGGACAACAGAGCTTATAGCAACTGAAAGCTTTTCCATACAAAGAATAAATAAGTAGGGAGATAACGGGTCACCTTGAAACTCTTACACCTGAGTTTCTTTTCTTTTTTTAAAAATAAATTTTAAAATCATAAAAACCATTTTTTTTAAGATTTGAAACTCTTACACTTTAGTTTCTTATTTTTTTTAAGAAAAATAGATTTTAAAAAAGCTACTAGAAATAGCTTTTCATTTTTAGGCTAAAAATAATTTTTTTAACAAAATAATTTTTTTTAAATCTTACACAAACACTATAGTTTCTTTCAAAAATAATCCCAAACAAACAGGTTCTTAATCATGATAGTCAGACAAGGTTGTTTTTTTTTTTAGATATTTTTTTATAGTCATCATAGTCAATGTAATTTTATTTTATTTTAGATATTTTGACAAACATTTGTGTATTTATGTAATCCCAAACGTTTTGTTTTTTGGGTGTGAAATGTATGCATGACGAAAACTCGCCAAAGTTGAAAAACAAAAAGAAGAACCGGAAGAAGGAAAAAAAAAACCTAGCCCGAATCACCTAAGGTATCCCGACGAAGAAACAATCTCAATCTAGAAGGAAGGAACATCGAGCAGGATAATAATGAAAAACATGGGAAATGCAGACAATCTTATCATGGAAAATGCATTTTTTGGGTAATATAGTTATGGAATCTATGGTTGTCTTTGCCTAGAATCAATCTCATGGCATCCATGAAACTAGTCTCGCACACAACCTTCTTGTACCATAACTCAAAGGCAAGTGACAAATCATGTCGAATACGGAGAAATTCTCCAAAAAAATGTCACCAAGATTGTCAAGGCTACTAAAACCAACTATTTAGCACCCTTATAACATATGATGAGCCCGCCATAGCTAGCAGTCGATGTGTTAGTCAAACAACTGCCGTCTGTGTTGACTTTAACATAGCCCATAAAAAGACGCTCACAACGATTAATAAGACGACAATAATAATTAGTAAAACATTTACCGCTACATAAGAAAATAAACTCATCATGAGATTATCTCACTTTATGGATAATCTTTGTAAGCTCCACTTTTGACTTTTGATCCCGAAGATCATATTGTTTCTCCAAAGTCAAATCCATCAAATACCCGAGAGAAAAATAAACTTATCATGAGATGATCTCACTCTATGAATAATCATTGTGATGCTCCCTGAATCACACTAGAATAACGACTCATCGGAGAAATTTGGGTCATAGAACCTGGATCCAATTGTATTTTCTTATTATAATATGCCTACAACTTTCCCTTAAGACAATTGCCTAAGCAAATGTTTATATTTAACAATGAGATGACAAGTCACTAAGTGACATGGCAATGCTTTGTTTTTGGTGTAATATAATTTTTTATTATCTTACATCTTTTCATTTAATTTTTCCTCTTTTAAATAACACTTTAATGAAATAAAAAATAAAATAATAAATTTAATTCACATATACATTGCCACACGACTATGACCTCATTATTCAACTTGAGTCCTAAAGAAAAGGGCAAAATTTAGTTTTATAAAAAATGAACTATACAAGAAAGATCATATTTTAAGTTTTTTTTATGTGCAAAAAAGAAAGATCATATTTTAAGTTTTCTTTTATGTGCATGTCGTTGTTCCACAACTCTTCTAAACAATATCACAAGTTGTTATATCATTATGGGATATAAGGTTGACTTGGTTGCTAGATGAGAGAATAATGAGTTAAATTGATAACGAGATTAAAAATTTAATCCCAGTAATTATTATTTTTTGATAATTACAATATCCAAATTAAGAATAGAAATGACAAAATACCTACAAAAGCAATAGATTTAAAGTGACTACACTTCAACAAGATGATAAACAAAACAACACTCTTTATTTTATCATGACTGTCGGTCGTCGTACAAAGCTATTTTTTATATTGGATAGTTCAACCTATTTGAACTAATAATTGAAATATAGTTGGAGAAATTAAAAGATCAAGTTTTTTTAGTAAAAAAAAATAAAGTTAAAACTTGGATGACAATAAAATATTAGCATAGTAAATAATTGCTAACTTAATTTATTTATTTTTTGTTAAGTAGCCCAGTGATTAGAATTCACCTTTTTTTTAAGGTGAATAAGTGGGGTGTACGAGGTTCAAACTCCGACCTCTGCATATAATAATACATGTCTCTGTCAACTGAGTTATGCTCACATGAACCGTTAACTTTAACTCTTATTAATAAAAAAAAACATGTCTAAAACATAAGAAAAAGACATAAATATTAAATAATGTTGGGACTTTTTTTTGCCTCTTTATTTAAAAAATAAAAACATAAATAATGTGAAGACACGAAAGCAATGATATGATATGATTGGATCTCCCCACCGACGACTCCATCCACCTGCCAGCCATCGTTTCTAACCTATGTTTCCTTCTTTCCTTCTTCCATCAACACAGACAAAGCCAAGACACTCACGCGACGCGACAACATTCCAATTCATAATTAAACAAGTCACGTGACTATTCATTCTTTCCTCTCTCTCTCTCTCTTTCTTTCAAGTTTCAACCCCAACACAATAAAAAAACAAAACAATATTCCTCTTACCTTTCCCCTTTTCATAATCTTCTTCTTCTTCTTCTTCTTCTTCTAGGGTTCCCAAATCCGAAACACGTTAATTGATTCTCTCTCTCCGAACCGAACCGAACCGAACCGGAGGAGGAGGAATGGAAGCTATAATCGCTGATCCAAACCCGGTTCGGGTCAAGAGAAAAACCCTTCAAACCGTATTGGAACAGTGTCAAAGAGCCCTTGAACTCATCAACAACGCTTCTTCCGATGAGGACGACGATGATGATGAAAACGACCACGTTTCTGATTCCAACCAACAGCCTCTCCCTTCTACACCTCCCACCGATCCAGATGCCGATCAGGTTAATCCAATTTCATTTTTTAATTCAACTTAATTAGGGTTTCATCTAAGAGGATTATTGAATTTTAGTTTTTTCCTTTAGACTTCAAATAAGTAAGCTGATTAAAACACATTTCTTATTATAAGCTCCTTTTTCATATTAATGTGTTCATTTTGTGTATGAATTCAACTCTGACTTAGTAGTATTAATTACCGGTAGATTTGAAATTGAGATTGAGCTTGTATTCATGGACAAATGTATGTAGTATAATGTAAACACCGGCGGCGCTGATGCAAGTATTTATTACTAGTAGAGTTGTGATATAAATAGTTGATGCCGTTGTTCTGTTGATTGACTTGATTCTTTCAATTTCCATCTTGCAGTTGTGTGACTTGCTCAAATCTAGACTTGAGTGTCCTGATTTCCTTGACAAGTTAGAGTGTGCACAGGCGTCGGTTTATCAGAACACAACTGGTATGCAATCAATCATCTCGGTGCTCTCAGTGTCTCAAATATTTTCTTTGTTGTCAAGATTGTAATCAGATTAAATTTGCTTGCATGGTTGCAGAAGAGGGTAATTCTTGGGATTTCGTCAGCGAAAATGATCTTTGGGAAGGTGTTGACATTTCCGACGAAGAAGATTATGTTCTTGTTAGACAAGATGATATAGTGGATGGAATTGCATGCTTTATGGCTGCATATTTGTTGTCCCTTAAGAAAACCAAGGTATGTATTGTTGTTATCTGCATTTTCTTTTGTTATAACACTCAAGGCTCTGCCATGCCTGAGTATATGGTAGATTTGTGGTGTTGTATGAATGACTGCATTGATTAGACCAACACGGAAATCTTAATTTATGCTTGTCAGTTGAGCTGTAAATTCCACACTGGGAAATAATTCTGTGAGTTTCCTGAAAGGATGCGTGGAATTTTATTGTTCTGCCATAACCTTTTCTAAGGTTGTCTAAGTTGTCCTACATATATGCTTTTTAAGCAACTCGGATTTGTTGGTATTTTAAATGCTTTTTGTTTCTTTGGTTCTTCTTACCTTTGTTGAATATTATTAAAAACTACTAAAATCTTTAATTGCTGTCAAGATTATTGTGTTTGTGTCTTGTATATTCTTGAATTGCAATTGATGGACATGGATTCTTAACCTCGTTTGCTTTACTTTTTTAGTGTTTGGTTTACTGTGATTCTACAGTTTTGCTTTGTGTTAGTGGAAATCAATGCTGTTTATTTATGGTGGTAGTATGCATATAATTGGGTTCAATTACAACTATTTGCACACACAGTTACCTGACTTGAATATAATAGTTATATAATGCACTGTTAATTGTTGGTCTAAGGGAGTGTTTGTTTGGGAGATTCCAAACTTATTCCCAGGAATATTAGATGGGAAAAAATAATACCCATGTCTGTTATAAAGGAATAAACAATTATTCCCAGGAAATAACTATACCCACGAACTTCTTACTCCCAAAAAGCCAGGCTTTTCATTTCCTCCCCAACAACGTGGGAACATTTCATTCCCAAGTGGAGACGTCGGCTGTAACGGTTACTTTTTTGCATAAGACACAATTGTACCCCTCAACTGCCTATTGGCTATTACATGATGGTTTTCTTCGTATTGAACTATCGTATGTTGTGTGTTGGTTTTGAGGAATTATCTGTATAGCTGAATTTTTTATCCAATCATGTTAAGTATATTTTGGTACATTAAATCCAATAAATGAAATTAATAAACGTTTGCACTAGATTTTTCACCAAAAAAACTTTTGCTTTAGAGAGATTGCCATCAAAGGCTTGAACGTTGAATTATTATTTTTTTCAACAGCAAAAAATGACTTTTTTGTTTTGCATTTTATAGTTCAAAGATATGATAAAATTATTTTTTATATAATATTTTTACCATTATCGTAAGTCTGTACTCTTTTTTTTTGTATCTGTTGCATATGTATGTAGGGGTGTTTTAGGAATTATGATGTTATTTAATTGTAGTGTATGATGTAATCCAAGAATATTTACTTATTTTTAAGAATTTTAGAAAAATATACCCAGGAGTTTAAATTATCAACCAAACAGCTTTTTGAAAGATTCCTTGGATTAAAATTCCTGTCATTACATTCCCGGGAAAGGTAATCCTAGGAATAATTTTTGCATCCATGAAACAAACACCTCCTAAGTTAAACTGGAAACTTATGTGCTTAATGATTAAGTTAACAAAGCCCGTTTTCTCTACAAATATGTCCATTTTGAAGATGGTATTGTGTTTGAATATCAGGAAAAACATTAGAATTGAATATTGCATTAACAAAATACCAGATACTATCCGATGTAGGACTAAACCCACCCCCTCAAAACCAACCAATGAAGGTGTTGGAGGTTGCAATGAAGGCTAACCAAAGGTCGCAATTTAGGCGACTAGGGGCGGACCGCAATTAAGGAGGAATTTCCAACACACCCCCTCACGCTTCAGCCCGGCCCAATGGGCCTGAAGCGTGGACGATGCGGAAAGCCCAACAATAGATCTAAGATAGGCTCTGATACCATGTTGAAATTTGGGGCCTAACTCATCCTTACAAAACCGGTTTGTAAGGTGAGGAGTGCCTCCTCTTTATAAACTCTTCTCAAGAGAACTATCCGATGTGGGACTAAATCCACCGCCTCAAAGCCAACCAATGAAGGTGTTGGAAGCTGCAATGAAGGCTAACCAAAGGTCACAATTTAGGCGACTAGGGGCGGACCGCAATTAGGGCGGAATTTCCAACAACCATTAAGTTATTGAGGAAGAAGTATATTCAGATCATATGTTTGTCTTTTCCATGGTATGATGTCTGTAGGTGCTTTGCTACAGTCTTGCCAAGATAGCGAGTTAAATCGTAAACTCGCATATTTTACGATCTTGGTACCCCTGAGAGATATCTGTCTGTCTCAAAGCGATCCCAAAAATGATGATTGTCTGCGCAATGATCTCTGTGCGACCGTCTCTGGCTGACTGTCTCTTTGCAACTCTCTCTGTGCCGCCATCTCTGCTCTTCCTGCGTGACCATTTCTCATCTCTAGTTAGTTCTTGTGTTTGCAAAAGAAGGGGAAAGATGACGTGAACTGTTTCTGCTGATGGAGAAAATGGAAAACTAGGGTTATTTGTTTCGGTTGAGAGATGGGCATTGGGCCATTTTTGCCCAACTAATTCTTTATATGTTACTCATCGTTGTGTGAATGGGGTAGTTGGTACGGCCCATTCTTCAGCATTTTTTTTAGCCAGCAACAGATCATTGTGTCTTCCCCCTCTTCTACAAACTGCTAACACACGATCTTGCTAGAGAGGGAAGTTGCATCCTATAATGTGTTTCTTTTCTGTTCTCTCTTCCAGTGAAGAAAGTGGTTTTAAGTATGTCTGACTGTGATCAATAGCAGGAAACATATTATATTTGATGTGTTGTTTTATCTAAGATTTGTACTGTTGCTCATCCTTTCTCTAATTGATCGCTATGCTTTTTGCAGGATTTGACTCCAAATCAACTCCAGGATGGTGAGTCTGGTTGCTTCTTTCCTAATATGATATCTTATTCTTGGCTACCTTTTTATCCAGATAAATTTTTGTGCTCGACTTCAGAGTTCAGACAGTTATTGCTAGTTAGATAAAAGATTGGGAATGAGTTTCTGAAAGTTTATTTTGCCGTGTTTATATCAGCTCTCAGCAAGACATTTTCTGTGAAAAAGAAAAAGGGGAAGCTTCGAAAGGCCTGGGATGGGAGCAAAGTTATATATAATGTTGCATCATGGGGTGCTACAGCCATTGGGTGAGCTATATAGCAAACACATATTATGGGTCCTTTAATAATTCCTTTTATAATCTCCAAGAAAATGTTTCCTTTTATAATTCCTTAACAAGTGCCCCAGGGCCACTTATTAACATTTCCCTTTATTTATTACTTTCATTTTTCATTCTTAACAGGATATATCAAAACCCTGTTATCCTAAGGGCTGCAACTAAAGCATGCTGGACTTCTTGTCAAGTGATATCAAAGCTGCTCTGATTTGTCAATGCAGCTTGGAGAAACAATGTGAGGCGAGTTCTGGTTTACCCCCTCCCCTGTAAAAAAAATGTTTAGATTCCAACCGTGTAATATGAAGATTCTTTGAATTTGGACCCTGGTGCCATCTGATTGGATTAAAACACTGATGTGGCACACTGATTGTGTAAATAATTATCTTTTTCATTTATTTTCTTTCCATGTGTATAAATGATGATTATACATGTCATTATTTATTAAAAAAAACATAAAATAAAGTAAAAAAAACCCAGATTTGTTCTTCATCCTCTCGTTTCTCTCTAACATCAAATCCACATCTAACATCAAAGCCAGAAAATTTCAATAAGCTTGTTTTTTTCTTTCTTTCTAGCAAAATCAAATTAAACACAATGCACAAAATCTTTCATTTTGCGACATGAGTGCTGAAGTCTCTGACAAAGAACACATCGCCTTCCTAACTTATTGGCTATCCATGTACATTTTTTGTTCAAGATCCATACTAGTCCCTAAAGGATTCAAGGCCTTAGCCATTAACTGATTATTTATTTTGTAGTTATTATCTTACTCGTTTTGCATCTAGTTAGAAACACCACTTGAAAATTTACATGCTGCTACTAGCCACCATTTCTGAAATCATGTTATTGGAATTGTATATAGATATTCTACTTATAGCAGGAGTGTAAATTGCATGGATGATATTACTTCTATGATCGACATGCAGCTTGAGTTTTGTCAAAATGAAAGTTTGACATAGTAAAGGACATGTGTGTTGATGAGATAAATACCAAGCAATTGTTGAGAAAGAAAGTTTTTTTTTTTTTTTTTCCGGAAATAAGAGAGAAAAAGTTGAAATCTTTTTGTTTTTGTTTCGATGATTCAATAATAATGAATCTCTTAGAATGGTCGTCGTGAGTCTTGTGCTTGCAACAACATAAAGAACCAGTTATCTGAGTTTGGTTCATGATGTTGGGGGAGAAATTGAAGAGGAGCCTAATGCAGTTGTGGTTGATGGACAATCAATGTTGCTGTTTCAAAGGATATAAAAGAGGGTAAATTGAATCTGATATTAGCAACAATAACTCATGTTCATGAAACATGAGCTTGTAATATAGCTACACCTAGTTCCAGACCCGTTAATGCAATTACTATTAATATAGGACCAAGCCCTCCTATGAAATATAAAAGATCATTCATACATAGCATAGTCCATGCGAATCCACTTAAAATCTTGACTAAACTATGAGCTGTCATCATATTAGCAAATAAACATATTCATAAGGTGCTAACGGCAATGGTACTCCAGCAGGTAATAATATACTTAAATAATGAAGCCTATTTCTTTGAAATCCCACTATTGTTATACCAATAAAAATGGAAAATGAGAGACCCAAAGTAATGAAAAAATGACTAAAAAAAAGTTAAATTACACTTGGGGTTTTTTAAGTTTGAGGTTAGCAATAGATAAGTAGTTTAAGTTATTTGTTTACAAATAAGTCTTTTAACTTTTCAACAGTTTGCACAGTTATCCTTTCTGTTACAAAAACGTTGAAGTGTTTGTTAAGTGATGACGTGGTAATCCATATCAACATAAAATGTAATATTTTAATCAAACCCAAAAAACTTATCAATCTTCATTATCTTTCTTTAATCTTCATCATCGTTCCATGGCACCCATATGAACAAACAACAAAATTGCTAACTTATGTTATGAGATTCACATTGACAACAAAAGTTTAACCAGACTACAAGTGAAATAAAATACTTGATCTTAGGAAGAAAGGAACAAACGTGCATTGGGGGTGAGAATATTGTTGAGAGAAGGAGAGATTTATGGAGATGGTGGGAATGAGGTAAGGAAAAGGTCTGCGACTAAGATATTGACTACAACATAATTGTTTTTGATACTGTTGAAACTTCAAAGCAAACGTTATTTAGGTCGCATCGACCATTTTAGGTTGTCATTCTCTGCAATATGAAAGATCACAATGTGACTGCAAGTGATACCACAAGTACGATTATTATTATAACCCTGAGGTGTTATTGGTTTTAGGAAGACGTGCATTGTGGTTAAGAAAGAGGTTTCATCAAAAAAGGAAGTGTGGGGGTGCTATTGGACAAATGTAAGGGGGATGCAGTAGTTCCCTTGATATTAGCTTCATATGATGGGTTTGTAATCTATCTCATTTATAACTCTGCAAGCTTATTGGACTGAGTCAGCTCTAGGATAGTTTTTGAGAATTTCCTTTTACACCCTCCTCACCAGGTTCAGGTTACCAAATCCGAAATGTTTTATGGTGTTGAAGGGTATTTTTACATAAGTAAATCAAATGAAAATTGCTCTTCTCTCATCAAAAAACATTCACTTCCAACTGAATGGACGAAAGTACCCCCGCGTGACTTAAGCCACGCTCGGTACTTTCAGCGTGAGTTAACTCACGCAGGTTGTAATCCCAACGTGACTTTAACTCACGTTGCGTGCTGTTATAAAACAACTACTCAGAAATATAACCATTCATTTTCAAAACTTTCCAAAACATCCCAAAGTGCGATTTTTTCTCCTTCAAGTGCGATTTTGCTCATTCTTGTGTCATTCAAAGTCAATTTCTCCCACAAAATCAAGTAAGTGTTTGAATTAGGTTTTTTTTGGTTTACATGTTAGTTTTTTTTTTTTTATGAAATTGTGAAATTTTAGGTTTTAAAGTTGATTTGCATGTTTGAAAGATAGAATTTTTCAACAAGGGACGGATTAAATATGAATTTTTAATGCGCCAAAAACTCAACAAACTAAAACATCAAAACATCGACCTAGAAATCGAATTTTGAGCTGGTTTTTTTGTAGACACCTCTATAAAAATATATACAGAGGATCTGTAAAGTTTCGTAGCATTCCGAATAAGCTTTGATTTATTTTGATTTTTCGACCGAAACACACAATATCGCAATTGATGCTTTGCCAGGAAGTGCACTTAACTATAGCTGGCTCAGCGAAAGTCAACTACAGCTCGCTTACCGAGCGGTAGTCAACTATAACTCACTTACCGAATGGTAGTTAACTGCAGTTAGAAGTAAAATTACATTTTCCATGTGTTTCCGCCAAAGGTGTGTGCAATGTTCTGGACTAAATATCAATTTCTTTCTATACCTTCTAATTTACTAAACAAAAAACCACTATTTGATTTAGGGTCTTGCTAACCATTGCCCTCAGGGTAATGGTTAAGGAAACCAAAAGTAGCAGTTTGCATTGGTTTCAACAACATTTTGACTTTTAAAAAGTTAAATTTATTACTTTTCACCATTTTCCAATACTATATTTCTATTTTTATCTTATTATTCAATGCCCCAAGAGCACTCTTTAGCATTTCCCTTTGATTTATAACCCCTTCTGCTTTGTAGTTTTTTCTAATTTGGATCATTGTTACTTTTGATCTTTGTTTTAAATGTATTTTGACATATTTATTGGAAGTGTAAAATGCATGGATGTTATAATGCTCAAAAGCTTTTATTATTTTCTAAACTTATTTCACAACATAAAAAACACCACGAAATTGACTTTCTTTTCAACCTGTTTTGGTGGTTTTGATTGAAGTGTGTTAAAGTGAAAACTCAATAACATGCATAAAGTGGATTAGAAAAACATAAGAGATAAGGAGAATGGGTAAATAAGGAACTGAAAAGGAAGGGGAAGACAAAAGCGGGAGGGTTGTATATGGCCCGTGTTCGGGACGGATAGAGGAGAGAAATAAAGGATGAAGAGAAAGAATGAAGCAGAGTTTCCATAATAGGTAGCCAAGAAGGAGAAGGGTATTCTCCTCCCGTGGTCATGGAACATGTCACTGGTGCGGCGGAATATGCCTCAACTATGTTTGATCAATTTTACTTTGTTATTAAACGAACTTCTTTCTTAGTATTTCCTTTAGAAAAATTCTTACGTGAACTCTTTGTCGATGTTGATTATTTTATTATGGTTGTTTTCTTCGGGCATGGGTTATTTCAAATCAAAGGTGTGAATCACCATGCATGTTGCAAGGATTATACAATGTTTATGGATCGGAATTGATTTTGTTCATTACTGCCTAATTGTATTAAGTTTGTTTTCACCGTGCTCTTCTTCTTTACAAAAAAAAAAAAGAATATGTTGTGTTACATTTTTCATCTCTGTTGACGTGTCTGCAGAAATTGATTTAGAACTATTGAATTACCTATTGTTGAATTGTGAAATGGTAGAGTGAGTATCATTATAGTTATTGAGGGTTGAATGTTGAATAGATAGACCCCACCTTTAGATATTGTCTAAATGGAAATAGAGAACCCTTTATATGCTTGCTTATCCGCAATCTCAACAATAGGTTAGTTAAGTTGGTTAGTTAAGTTAGTGACTAAAATTAGTTCCTCTGTTTGCATTGTTCTCAATTCACCACAAACTAAATGAAATCCAATTAATAGTTTCTTCATTTAAATCTCATATTGTTCTCGATTCTCTATGTGTATTACATGTACTTTCATTTTTCTGTTTAACTTAATCCATATTCATATTTATGTTGCAATTAAATTATACAAAGAAACATATTATATATATATTAGCACAGTACCTAGACAAAAATAAAAGCAGACTGAAGGGCAATAAGAGATCTCTCTTCATTAGGTTTTTATTTCTTATATCATAAGCTTTATATATTACTCTTCTACGTGATGCTAAATGAATTATATTTGTGTATGAATACTATATATTAATTTATACAAAGAGACATGTCAAGTATATACATAGGTTAGCGCAGTAGAAAAAATGGACATATGGATGCTAGTATACTATTAAAAAGGGAAGGTATCTTTGAAGTCCTTGGTTTAAGTCCCAATTAATTTTTTTTAAATTGTGTGTGCGTGCGCAAGAGGAGGAGCAACAACACTAGTAATGAGATAACAACAAAATTTTATCCTTTTTTTAAAATTGTGTGTGCGCGTGCAAGAGGAGGAGCAACAACACTAGTAATGAGATAACAACAAAATTTTATCCTTTTTTTTTAAATTGTGTGCGTGCACGCGGAGGAGCAACAACACTAGTAATGAAATATCAACAAAATTTTATCCAAAAACCCAAAATCAATCAAATAAAAAAACATAAGTCCATGAGCAATACTACCTTGTTGGCGTTGGCCAAGCTGCTGGAGCAGACACCGGTTTTCCTCTGGTAGCAGTAGCTCTTTGTTGCGTCCTCTGGTGATAATACTTGACCAAAGCCCAAGTGGCTATGCCAAGGAGAATGGTGGTCAGAACTGACACTACCAAAGGAAAGACAACTTTGGTAGTGTAACAGGAAGAAGAAGATGGAGAAGAGGATGGCAGTTTGTTACCGGAGGGAGGAGGAGGGGGGTAGGTGGCCGTGGAGATGGAGAAGAAGAAGAGTAAGATGAGTAATACTAAGTTACTAACATCTCCATAACTCTTGTTTTTCTGGAGAAGAAAAAGAGTTCAGTAAGGAGAAGAAAAAATGAGTGTCAACGTCTTCATTTAATTTTTTTTCTTCTAACGTTGGATTCCCCCTCCCTTATGTGGACCCCATTATGGTTTTTTTTTCTTTCCAAAAAGGCAAAAAATGTATTAAATTAAATGTTAAAACATTTAGCAGTTCATAAACAGAATGATAGCATCCAACAAATCACTAACTACATCGTTCAAAAAAACAAATCACTAACTATAAAGACATAATATGTGTTTAATTTTCTCTAATGGTATCAAGACATGATATAGTTATCCAATCTTGTCTCTTATCCTTCAAAGAGACCCTTAATTTTTCTTTTCCTATATGTAAGATCACTTATATAAATTCCACATGCATTAATAATTCAAATAAATTTCTTTAAACACATAAGTGCACTCCATAAATCAACTGCAGTCATCAATTCAACTTTTTTTTTTGTGGTGGTCGAAATTTGAACCCCGGACCTTACATATATTATGCATTGTAAAATCCTTACATTTAATAAAGGAAGGTAATAGGTTACATGTAGCCGTCTCAACCATCACACTAGTAAAATCCTTGCTTTTAGTCTCGAAAAAAATTATTTTTTTAAATTGCGAGTGTGCGCGCACGTACGCGCACGAGAGCACAACTTTGAGTTAACAACAAATTTTTTTAACTTTGAGATTTTCACAATTTAATCACATTTAATATTAATAAATTTCTATCTAAGATTGGCAACGTCTCAACAAAAACTATATGAGTTGACTTTACCATCCATTAAAAAAGAGTTGTTAAATAAAACTGATTATGATAATTTAATAAGCAATTTTGCTTCTGAAAAAGATCAAAAAATAAAATTTACTTAAAATATGTTTTAAAATATATATTAATTTTAAAAAGACACCATTGTTAGAGTTTGCGACAACCATAACTTACATAATACTCAATAAATTGTTGGCGTTGGCCAAGCTGTTGGAGTATACATCGATCTTCCTTTGGTAGTAGTAGCTTGTTGCTTCCTCTGGTGATAAAGTTTTACCAAAGCCTAAGTAGTTATGGCAAGGATAATGGTGCTCAGGACCATCAGGTTTTTGCGACTTTGCGTAACTTTAACGACTCAAATTCATAGCAAAGTCCCAAAAACAGGCAAAATCGCACAAAATCGTGAAATCCATTCAAAATCGCATGATTTTGTTCAATTTTTGATAAGGGTCAATTTTTGACCCGGTTCGTAAATTGACCCGATTTGAATCCATGACCCGGTTCTATAAATACTCAAAAGGCCAAAAAAATTCATTCTTTCACTTCCCTCACACTTCCTCAATAGTTACACAGGAATGTTCATATAATTGGCGATTTATTCGTGATTTATGATTACATATAAGCTTTGCCATTAAAAATTCCAGAAGAAAATGAAAAAAACCTAACGTTTTTGAATTAAAACTAACGGAAAAGACCAAAATGTATAACAGATAGAAGTGTAGGGACCAAAATAAATTGAATTTTAGTTAAGGGACCAGAGCGATACTACCTAAATAGTTAAGGGACCAAAAATGCAATTTAGCCTATATTTTTTTTGATAGAATTTAAATGGCAAACATTATTTGCTAGCTGAGATAAATGATATGATTAATATACCATCAAAACGAAGAATAAATTAAACAAAATGTTACTGCTGTTAGAGATTGCATTTTTTAACCAAAAAATAGAATGCAAAAAGCTAGTAAAACTATGTATTCCTACCAATGTATTACAATGAATAACAATTGTGTATGCTACTTAAAAAATTGCACTGTTTCTCATTTCCCAGTAAGTGAAGAGCATATTGATCTTGTTCCTAGGAGCAGTTGAGTTGCTTACTCCTGCTACAAAATTGGTGTGACCCATATGATTGATTGATTATCATCATTTTAACCCCTTAAATAACCCTCTTTATTTACATGTGTATTGATTAGCAGTCTAATAGTAAAAACTGTTGTCCTTGTGATTAGGAGCGGCGTCTTTACATAGCATAGAACGAACCTCCATGATGCATCTAGGTGCCTCCATGTCTTTCTCTTGTATCACATTTCCTAGAAGTTGTTGCATCTGTGAGGCAAATGTATCATCCAGAACCTGCATACATGCATACACGGCTTCAAGATAGAAATCAATATTTTCTTACAGCTCATAATCCGGATCCAAGAGCGCGCATTGACTAAATAGTTAAAGTGCTTTTATATAAATAAATTGAAAGTTGTTTTTACATAAAATGCTATTTGTCATTCTTCCTTGCATTGCACACATAATAAAATGACCTTAACAGAGAGGTTGCTACTTACAGAAACAGCCACCCTTGAACCTTTATACCATGATCTATTCTCTTTTCTGTTCTCCAAGAAACTCAAAATTTCCTGTCAAATAAGAAATATATAAGCAAATTTTCCATAAAACTCATTACATCTAAAAAGATGCTACAGGGCAAGGTAAAGAAATCCAGAAGAAAATTAAGTTACCTGTCCCATTCGGTCCCAATAACCTCGACAGATGGCAATGAAAACATGAGTTTCACAAATACTGTGAAGATAGCTTATGGTACTAGCTAATTGCTCTTTCAGTGGTTGCATTCTACTTTTTAAATCAGACTCTACCACTGTTTCCTTTGAATCTTGAAGAATCTTCTTTAATTTTGTGGCATTCTGTAACTTCGTCTGGAACAAAATAAATGACTCATATTAGTGACAGTTTAATATACTTGATTAATTTACTAACACTGAGTAAAACAAATCTAGCATGTGCTGCAGTGCATAAATACGACGAATATAGTAACTTAACAGGCAACCAAATATATAACCTATGGTTAGTATTGTTCCCTTAAAACAACCTTTACATTGAGTTTCAGAATACTATAGACATAGTGCATAAATATTCTGGTTAGTATTAAGTGCACAAATATTCTGACTTGCAGTAAGTTCTTCAGACTTCAAAATTTCATTTTCTCTCATAACTTATATTACAGTCACTTTGCAAAAAAATCTTACATTTTCCACGAGTTTCTCCACAATAGCCTGCAAGTAGTTCCTGAACTTTGCTCTCAGCATCACGGTCACTTCGCTAAGTCGCTCACCAGGTGCTGTGTTTCCAGCATTTGGTAAGCAAGAAGCCCATGATTTGAACTGTGATTCAATCCTTGGACGTAAGATGTCGAGCATCCTCTTCAAGGAATTCAAAAGAATTCCAACCTGACAAAAGGTGACATAAGTTTTAATTGTTTAAACAAAGTGTTATCCAAAAGAAGATCTTTTTTTTCTTTTCATAAATTCAACCCACCTCCTCAGGAACCACATAGGCACATGTAGACCGTTTGGCAAGTTTCTGGACATATTTAAGCCCAAATTTCTTAGGTGCCATGCTATCTTTAAGAGGAGCTAATACATCCGCATACTGTTTATCTAAAGCTTCCACAATCGCCTTCTCAATATCAGCTATTGCCTGTCATCATTATTTTTTCAGAAAAAAGAAAGCCAGTTAAACTTGTATTCTTCAAAATAGATTCTCATTAGTTATGCTAAAATTGACTAAAGATGATAGTAAGAAAATAGAATTTGGCAACACCTAAAACTAATGCGAAAAAGAAAAATGCAGGATGAGGAAAGTGATAATACATACATTTTCTAGAACCAAGGTATATTCTGGCCAGCGGCAAATGATGACCTCATAGTCTGTCAATGTTTCCTTCAGTCGCTCATACATATCATCAACAAAGGGAGTAGTAGAATGCTGTGTTCTAACACCAGACCATTTCACCTGCAAAAGCAAAGAATTTAGACATTCTCGTCAATACAAGACAATATATTACTTAGGAGGCAAAGCCCAACACGTAGTTTAAAAGCATCCTTCAAAAAACCTATTATAATATAAAAAAAAAAGTACCTTGTCTAATTTGCATGACTCGAGCAAAGATAGACGTTTATCTTGGATCCAAACAAGAATATACAAATGGAACAACTCTTTTGCATCCACTCCACCTTTGATAGGACTAAGAAGGAAATAAAATAATTAAAATGTGTGTATTAACAGCAGCGATTAATTCTTCGATTACATAATTAGGGCTGTGATCCTAGTAACATACTAAAACTAGTAAAAATTACTTACTTAATGTTCCAGCCTGAAAGATCTCTTTGAAAATCGGATGTTGCAATGACAAGTTCTGCTACTGGTGATGATGGACCTGTCGGTGGACAAGATATGAGGAAGGCTCGTAATCTATTGCAAAGCTCTGTGCTGTATATGGAAGCAGAAAGATTTGGCAGGTCCACAAAGCTGTCGAAAAATATTGAACCAGCCATATTAGAACCATTAACAATAATAGTAGCTTGAAAGCAAAACACAAAACACTTTCACATGTAACAAATAAGGTGATTCAAATAATGATTCCTATTATCACATGTTCTTACTTATTCTAGATTATATAAATGATTAAATTGGTAAAAGTGCCAAACATGCAACAGAAATAAAAAGCAAATAAAAAATTTAAATTTCATCAGTGTTCACAAAACATCCATATATGTTATTAAGCTGTCTGAATTCTTAATTATGAACTACATAAGCTGTCTATATATGTTTGAGAAAAGAAAGATACCTAGGAAGTATATTTTGATTATGAATCTGAATATCAGAATAGATTTCATTCCTAAGATTTATGCACAGTGTTTTCATCTTCTGGTAAGCGGTAGACATGGTCAAAGGATCCATCAAACAGCTTTCATTATTCTGTGCAATATATTCATCTGTGTCAGAAAGGTGCCTTCTAGCCCTCTTTTTTGCAGCAACCTGAGATAATATTAGTTGTTAATTACATAGAAAAGTGTATTCAATAGTAAATTGTAATAATAATCATCATCAAGAACTCATGTTTCTCCAACCTGGAAGTAGTGACAGAAACTGGTTTGGGCCTCAGGAGATAAGATATCGTGAAGAAGCTTGTAAAGTTTAACAGCCGGTTCCAAAACAGGAGCTGCATGACTGGATGCTGGTCTGAAAACCTCAACAATACCAGAGAAAGATGACTCATCAAGTGACTTGTAATTCTCAAATGTAAGTGTGAGTATCTGTTCAATTTCGTCCTTGGTCTCTCCTAGTAGTCGATTCTGATGAGATGACCAAATTGAACCGTATTAGATAAGACAAAAAATTCAATCTATTTGAAAGTAAATAAATGCCAACTAAAAATCGTATGTTGACTTGTATATGGTCATGCTTGGATAAACAGTTTAATTAAGTGGTTATCATATAAATGCTTGTATAAGCTATTTATATAACAATAGACAAAATAAAGTATCTCTAAAAAAAACAAAATAAAGTATCTCTCAAAAAAAAAAAGTCAAACTGTCTTCATAATAGTTATAAGTTGTTTTCCACAAGTTGATGTGCTCAAATAAATCAATTCAAACAGGCCCATCGTTGATCTTAAAACAGAACTTTAAAAATATAACGAAAGTAGATGACATTAGTTAATCTAAGTTAAAACACTTGAATAAAAGAGATGTTGATGATACCTCTTGGTGGCTCAAAGAAGTTTTGCTATTTCCCTTCATGATAACAGGTGCAAGCAGATTATATACCAAGTTAAGGCAATCTGCTGTTGGTGTGGCAACATCCATGACATACGATAGATATCTATTTGAGCAAAAATGCAGAACATTATGAACACAATAATTTAGACGAAGTTTAATAAATTAAATATTTCAGCAGGAAATAGCACATCAACTTCTCATTACCTCAGCTTCGTATATATCTCAGACACGCCATAATATGAAGCAAACTCTGTCAAGAGCCATTTCCATGGACCATGTAATTCTAGGTTCCTTTGCTGAAAGCCCTGAACTTTCATTGCAACTTCTAGAACCAGGTCATATGCAACTGTCTCTGCTACAGAACCACACTGCAACCACAGACAATAAAATGATATATTAGGAAACTCAAAAAGAACTTTAGATAACAATTCCTAAAGCAAATGCATAATACATAAAACTATATAATGTTCAGACACTAACCTTAAGATGACTATTGTCATCTGCACTGGTTGAATAAAGTATATAAAGTTGTATCTTGCCAACAAGCTCATGGTCTGGCTCGCGGTAAACATTCCACCAGCGTACTTTGTCAGACTGTTTTCAGATTGAACATGAAAACTATCTTAATGATCACCATTCAAGACAGGCACTAATAACTCTGCGACAGAAATGCAATAAAAATATTACCGGATTATCAGCTATAGCAGCCACTTGGACAAGAACACGCCCAAAATGCTTTCCCTTGGAATCTTGAACTTCAATGAGCAAATCATCTCCAAGACTATCTGGAAAACTGTAAATGTAGTAGTCAGAATATATTCAACCAGCATAATGGTGAATTATATTATAAAGACTGGAAATAAAATAACTTACAACATATGGACTTCACTGGATCCAGGCTGCAACCTAATGGCATCTTCTTCAACTACACTTTTGAGTCGTAAGAAACATGTGAATGTCTCTGATGATATACACAGGCGGAAAATAAGATACAGTAAAATAAGTTAAAACTTATACAAATGAAAAATGGGTAATTACTTTATAAATAATTATAATTCAAATATTGAGAGAAAATCATTTATTTCCAACATTTTTCCCCTTAAGGCATGGATAATAAAATTGAGTAATTATTACATAGGGTGCATTTTTCCCATACCTTGCACAGCTTCGTAGGAGGATGAACTATTCCGCAAAGTTGTTACACCAACTTTTAGGAGTCCAGAGACTTGTTGTATATAGCGTGTGCTAGCATGCACATATGCCAAGCTTTTATGTGTCAGGGAACCATTTGCAGGCAAATGTGGTACAAACCGAACTTTCCTAAGAGCGTGCCAACCAGAAGATAGTTTTGACTGCAAATTTGAGAAGTGGTATTGCATTGAATCCATTTTAATTTTATGTGTCACTATTGATGACATGCTACAGCCAGTAGGAGGGTCGACCCCCACTTTGACTTTGCGTACTGCAAAAGTGAAGAATGTCACAAAAGACTCACTATGGAGAAGTTAAATAATTTGAAAAGAAAAACTAACACACAATAATGTACCTTGCACCTTCATCTTGCCAATACGTTTTTTCAGTTTAGGAGCAACACCCTCACTAGAAAGTTCTCCATTGCATTTCACCATTAGCTCCTCTTCTGGTTGAAGAAGCACTTGTCGCAATCTACAAATTAAAAAAATTAAATTACATCAACACTTGAAGGAGAAGAGAGTAGTGTCAGAAGAGTCTCAAGTCTTAACTCACCCAAATGCATCTCTAAGTAAAGAGCATTCATTTTCCAAAAACATTGGAGCTTCCATACACTGCATCGCCCAAGCGTGAAGGCAAAGACGCGCACAGGCGTCATATGCAATTACTGCATACCATGGCCCAAGAGCACTGAAAAGAATTCACGTGGATATATTAGCATATATGCTTAAGGAGAAAAGCATTCAGCACAAAAAAAAAATACTAAATATTGATACCTTGCATGAAATGTTGGAAGGCGAGGTGGTTGTGAATTGGAAGATGCAGCACCCTCTGAACCAGTAGCAGTTCTGTGAACACATATATATCAAGTTTAACATGATATTAAATTGAATTAAATTACTAAACATTTTTATAAGTTGTGTGATCAAGATGTCGTGCATGTTTATGTATAAAGAAGGTTAAGAACTCAGTATTGAGAGGCATACTAACGCGATCAAATATACTAACCTAACGAATTTTTCCGAGCTTGCATCTCCATGGTTCTCTAACTTATCCCTGGATACAGATTTCAAAGTACTTGATTCTGCTTTATTTGGAGTACTACGTGTTGCAGAAGTTGGAATTTCCTCGTTAGTTTGTCTTATCTCTTGAGTAGAACCACAAAATGGGGGTGCACTCGGAATGTCTTCGTCCTCGTCATCAGATAACCTTCCACTCTGAAAATTCTCATAGCACAAATCACAAAGTTAGGCTAATTTAAGCCAAGATATTTCACCTATGAAGCACAGACACAGACATGACACCGGACACAGCACAGACACTTACACCAATAACAATTTGTGAAAGTGAAATATTTGAATGTAACTACACGTGGTGCCGTGTGATGTGAGTGTCCAACATTGACACGTGTCGGACACACCTTCAATCCGAAGTGTCCGTGCTACAATTTCATTCACCCAAAAGAAGCAGTAGCAAGTGCTTTAAAACCAAAATTGAGAAAATTTTGTATGAAAAATTATTGGGATATCTCGTACCTTTTCTGCAGAACTTTGAACATTCATCCTTGAAGGTACACTAGAAGCATACCCTGCTGACATATAAGCCCTACTTTTTGGAAGATTGCCATTGATACTACTTCCTACTTGTGTGGTAGAAAATTCTGAGCTAGCTGCAGAATCTGACGATTCATCCTCAGTAAAACCATTCTGCCTTCCATTAGCAGCACCCCTCATCACCGGATCCCTCGCCATTCCTTGTCTTCCAGTAAGTGTTTCTCTTGACGAACTAACATCAGAGAATGTGTAATCGCTCGCATACCTAGACCGTGGCATCTGAGCAACATTCCCGTATCTCTTAGCAGCACCATTGGGTACTCTACTGTCTTGTGGTGATGAATCCAAAGAATACCTCCCACCATAAACTTCCTCCTCCGAATCAACGCTGGCGTCCATATCACTATTTGAACGGCTATCAAATGTTTCAACTGCTGAAACTGGTAACTTGTTAGCAGGAAGATGACCACTCCTGAATTTTGATGGTGGTGGTAATCCAAACCCTCTACCGCCGCCACTTTTCATTCCACCAATCGGATCACGAGATCTCATTGCTGTGTTTGAGAATGGAACTTCCTTCTAAATAACAATCAAACACAAAATTAGAATTTCAAAAAACAAAATACCAATGTAGTTTTTTTGGCAGAATTCAACTCAAAATCAGAACTTCATCACATTCTTACGATAAACAACACAACAAACAACAACAACAGCAAACAAACAAAAAATTACAACTTTACAAGTAATAAGATAAATTAAAGAAACCCATTTGCATAAAACATGAAAAAACGGTAATGAGTGAAGATTATTACCTCTCTGACCCATCTAAGTGCGTTTTTGTCAAGTCCTTCAGTGAACATCTTGACCTAATGGAACCAACCTCTGAATGAAAATGCACTACCAATTTTGAAACCTTAAACCTAAAAATTAAGCTTTTTGCATAAAAGAATTGAATTAGAATGAAAAATGATCAAAAATAGAAGTGTTAAACGTGAATGAAATTTTGAGGGTTTTTTGGGTTACTGAAATGGTTAGAAAAAACCACAGAGAGTGTGAATCAGAAACTGAAATGGGGTTCGAGATTTGAGAGAGAGAAAAATAAAGGGTTTACTTGCTTAATCAGAAAGGTTCCCCTTTGATATTAAGCTTAGAGAGAGAGAGTGAAGAGAGAGAAAGAAAAACCACACAAACAAAAAAAAACACACTCTTCTGCTTGTGTTCTTGCTTTGCCTGGTTTTATTTTTAATGTTGTTTGTTTTATTTATTTTGCTCTTTTCTTTTTTGTATTGATGAGTAAATATTTAAAAGATTGCCTTAAAAAAAGTAATAAATATTTATTTATTTACCAAGAATAACGTATGATCATTGTAGTAATTTCTAAGATAGTATTAATAAAAAAAATATCATCACTCTAAGATTTGTGCAGAAAATTTGGACAATTTTTTCGCTTGATCTTATTTTATTTACTCTTTTTAATAGAATTCTCAAGGATATATTTATATTTTTAATATTACATATAATCAAAATATGTGAATCTTATTCAATACTCCATCTATATATGGTAAATGATACTACTAAATAAAAAAACTGAAAGTGAATCGCATCCATATATTTGTTTGGAATTTATTTTTATTTTTTCTAGACCAAAAAAAAATTATTTTATTTTTTAAGCTTTCCCAATAAAACGTTTTCTAATAGGAAGTTGGTTGTGATGATTAATATGAAGAACATGGATGGTCATATGATCCCGTTTGATCAGCACAAAAGGACAACTACGTTTACACATACCTATGATTTGTTTTTATGTTATTATTTATTTGCATTCTTTTAAAAAATTATTTATTTATATCACCGACTAAAATGGAGAAAATTCTCTTACGAGACCGAAAATAAAGTGCATGTAAATTATAATATACGGGACCGATGACCAAGTAAACGAAGTGGGGTGATTAATTAAAATAGTTTATTTCATTTTTTAATTTATATTCAAAAAAAAAAACAAGCATAAAGATCATTGGATCGAAATTCGAACGTTGTAGGAGTGGGGACACTTTATGGTTTTTTCCTACAAGTCCAAGTTTGTGTTGTGTAAGCTGCAGAATTAGGCAAAAAGAGTCCCCACTAGTGGCGCAAGCACATGATGGTGGGTCACACACATTTTACTCATACCCTTTTTCCTTTGTTTTTATTGAATTGTATTTAATTTAATTTAATTTAATGCAATGTACCAAGTATGGACATGGTAATTATCAAAACAAAAAAAATGGATATGGTGAGAAATTATGGTCTTTAAGCAAGTGGGGAAGGTTTAATTTTTGGGTCTTTACTAAGAAAAAAATATGATTGAAAAAGAAGAACTTTGTGTTTTGTAAATTTTTAAATAAAGATTAGTCATCGTTAAATAATGTGAAAATTTTGTACATATAATAAGAGAATATAATATGATTATGTTATGTAATTGATGTTGGAGGTTAAAGGACGAGCGTGGTAGTTTTTAGTAGAGTGTTATCAGCCAGATTTGAGAATACTGCATTTTGCGTTTAGAAGGTGAAGGGGGTTCAATATGGTAGAGCAATTTAATCAATATTCGTCAGGGTGTTGGTGTGGGTGTGGGAAGATGGATATACTATAATTCTGTGTGTCAGTTCGGTGGCGAGTTTTGACTTCATTTTAGTGGGGGATCCTTGGTTGGAGGTAGAGGTTTCGAGAAGAAGCATTTAGGTTTGGTTGAGGGTGGTGAGGCTTGGAAATGGCGTATGAGGTTATGGGCTTGCAAGGAGGAACAGTCAGAGGAGTGTAGTACTTCCTCTGTCCTAAAATGTAGGCAATAATGGGTCAACATAAGTTGATGTATCAGGTAAAAATTTTGAATCAAATTCATTAACTTTTGTTGACCAATTGTTGCTTACATTTTGTAACGGAGGGAGTACACTACTGAATTATGTTGTTTATGTTGTTTTGCAAGACGATGTTAATGACCGGTGGTTGTGGAGTTTGCATACTTTTAAAAAATATATAGCTAGTCAGCACTACTTACAATTTTTTTACCATAAGTAAATCAACAAAACATTGTAAATGACAATCATGTACTTCACAATCGCCTTTGAACGATAGACAATTTATTCAAAAGGGCAGGGATTCTAGCTAAAGTCTAGTCTTACGTGGGAGGTTGTGGCTATATGGATGACGTGACTTATCTTTTTGTTCATTGCAACATTTTTGTCATATTTGGATCGCTATTTTTTATTGGCTAGACGTTGTCATTGCAAAGTTTAGTGTTTTGGGAGGCCTTTCAAAATAGAAATTTTGTCTTCTTCTTTTGATTTGGTGCTCCACCGTTTGGGTTTTATGGAAAGAAAAAAATGCTAAAATCTTTCGAAATAAAGATGATACTATCCACCACATCCCTCACAAAATTAAGGTTCATTCTTTACTTTAAAAAAAATTAAGGTTCATTCTTATGGGTTATTAAAGACGAAACTCGTCAATTTTGCTCTTAGCTACCACATGTGGTGGCTCAATCCTTTTTTTATACATTTATTTACTTCTTAGCCTTCTTTTTGTTATTTTTCCCGTTATTTGATGTAACTACATTTTTATTTTTGCTTCTCTCTAGGACTCCCTATGCGGTGAAAGTAAAGTTGTTTGGTTATATAATTCAATTTTTTTTCTTCAAATAAAAAAAAAGTGATAACTTAAAAACATAAAATTTTATGTAATGTATATGTTTGTTTTTTTTATAGGAAATGTCTTTTGTTTTTACAAAAGAGGGCCAAAGGCCTAAAAGAAAACTAAGAAGGTTGCCGAACATTCCTAAGCATAGAAGCGCCAAAGATAATAGAATGCAAACATATTTCCTTAAAACACTTTCAACAATATCTTTTGACATCACATTACCCACTAAACTATCTACACCAAAAAAAAAATGATATTAACTATAAATATTTTTTTTCACATCAATCAATTATAATTGTTATATCATTAAAACATATTTAATATTTCACCGTTTTAAATTTGTTTTTTATTATAATATTTTTTGCTTGTAAATAATAATACCTTCTTTACAAGTAAAAATTTAAAAATAATAATACTTGAATAATAAATACAGTAAAGTTGAAATATATTGTTGGGTACTGCTAGAACAGGCAGTGAGTGATGTTTGGTTAGGACGGTGAATGAGTAGTATTGAAAGGTAAGGAAGAATCTATATGGCACAGCTTTGAAGAAATTTGGTGACACAACCACAACACAAGGGAATAGATCAATGCTTCATGTTGACGGCTATAAAGTTGTGAAGTGAAGTGAAGTGGCTTTAATTTGAATAAATTTGAATATCACTATCATAATAACGATAAACTTTTGAATATTTAATAATGGTACTAACTATCAGTTTGACAAATGAATCCCACTCAGACTGTGCTGGTAACATGGTAGTAACTAGTACCTTATGCATTAAGCTGTAAACGAGTGTTTCACAAACCAACATAATAATGCTAATTGTTTGTTCATAACTTCTTTTTTGACCTCTAGTTGCTACTTGCTAGTACAAATTTAAGTGTCTTTGTCTTTTTTTTTGAGAAAAGACAAAATAATGAAAAACTTGTCCCTTATAATCTCTCAGAAAAACTGTTACATTCATTCGGTTCTTGAGAAAAAATAAGTCCATAAATAATATGTTAATCCATAAATCATCTATTTTTCTTCTTTAATATTCAAATAAAGTAATTGCATAGCAAGAATTATTCAATTAAATATCAAATATATTTAGCAGGTCTAAAAAAGATCTATAACATGTCCAAAAACGGTGTTCACAATGTAAAAAAAAATAAAAAATACATGTTACTTGGTTCAAGATTGCAATTACATACCTCTAAAGACAATGGTTGATAAGGAAAATATGCATACTTTATAAAAAAAAAATTAAGATTCAGCTTTATCATCGGTTGAAAGCAAGATATGTTACTTTTATTTACGATGATCCTCTTCGGTGTTTGACATCTATTTTCTAACCGTTTCTTTTCTTTCTTACTTGTTTTCTTTTTTTCGATTTTGTATGTATCCTTATGATATGACTTTTTAGTCTTTGCTGACACTACTTGTGCTAGAAAAAGATTTGTTTGGTTTAGTTAATATATTTATTTTTGACATTTTCGAAAGAAAAAAAAAAAGAGGAGGATAGTTGCTTAAATGATAAAGGAGAAAGTGAACGAAAAAGAGTGTTTTATTGGTGAATAAACTATTTACGAACCGTTTCTTCTGTGGAGATCAAATTGTTTATTTTTATATTATTTTCATGGATCAAATTGCCTCTTTTTAATTATCTTAGTGAATTAATCGTTTCTTTTTGACAATGTCTCACATAGGGACTAAGTTCTTTTTTGACAAATTGGGTTCTTTTTTGACAATGTCTCTCAACCTATTTGGGCAAGTGCTTAAGCTCTCTATAACAAAATAACAAACATTCTATAATAATAATAATAATAATAATAATAATAATACAATCATCAAAACAACACAATGTGTATACATATATCTTCAGCAAGAGAATATACAGAATTTCTAAATCACTGTAATTTCATATAGTCATTAGTGATCAAACATCACAATTGTTAAAAGTCAAACAATCATGAGACGACATCAAAATCACTACAAAAATAAAACGATAACATATCCAACACATGTAACAAAATTGCAACAAAATTATCCAACACATGTAACATGAGAAATAGCAAAGTTCAACTGCCATAGCAAAATGCACTCACCCATTGATCAAACTACTCTCATAATTAGGGTATTTTCCTGAGCCACTAGATATAAGTTAGAACGAGTCAAACATCAAAAGATTGGGAATCGACGAATAAAATGACAAACAAACACATATGCTTAACTTGAATGGAATACAATGAACATTCAAAAAGTATAAGTGAAACTGTGTCCTCCATAACTTGCATTTTTAAACTTAAAGATCAATGAAGTGTGCGACATTGTTTCCATTCTTCATTGTATTCCATATCACATTGTCACAACTTCATTGGAATACTATGAAATCCTTAATACTTTCATTGGAATACAATGAAATCCTTCAACCTAGTAGATTCGTTGATGCATAACAATCATCATAATTGTTCAAAGAACAGGAACAACAAAAATTCTAACACCAAGTGCTTGTTTTGAAATCCATTTTAGAGATCTCTTAACCTATTTGGGCAAGTGCTTAAGCTACCTATAACCACATAACAAACATTCTAGTATAATAATAATAATACAATCATCAAAACAACATAATGTGTATACATATATCTTCAGCAAGAGAATATACGAAATTTCTAAACCACAGTAATTTCATATAGTCATTAGTGATCAAACAACACAATTGTTAAAAGTCAAACAATCATAAGGCGGCATCAAAATCACTACAAAAATAAAACAATAACATATCCAACACATGTAACAAATTAGCAACAAAATTATACCTAAGAAAGAGAACACTAAAGGCTTAATTTCTTCTTGGTATCCTGCAATACCAATCTAGCCTGGTCCTAATCAACTTTGTGCGATTCACAGACACCTCCATTTTGGCGATGTTTAACTTCTTCCACCTCTACTTCAATGCAACCCTATCTGAATCGGCCATCAATTCCAACCCTCCTTTAGCAACATCCTTGCTAAGTGCAGCCATTCCCATACAATCTTAAAACTGAACCATTCCACTTAAAATCACACACGTATCGACCCCACCTTCCACTTAGAAGTTATGCAACCATGCATCTTTTGATTGCTTAAAAATGTCATTGGTTAGTCTTGGACAAAAATAAATAAAAATTGTTATTGGTGGAACACCAACAATAATGCCTTGTTTCTCACCGATTTTGAAAACAATGTTTTATCAACAACTCTTAGAATTTTGTCTAGCTTTACACTAAAAAACGAGCAGTGACTAAGTCAGCAAAGCATAACTACACATCATCAATATACAAGACACCAATATCTAAACTAGTTTGAAGTAACTGCTATTTAATCTACTAACAAATTTCATCAATGGAATTCATGCTTCTCTAACCTTCTCAAACACATTAATTATTATGCAATGATTTTCTTCTAAAATTTAATTAAATCACTAAAAACGTTAATATAAAAGCACAGTTGATTTGATCATATATATCCTACTCCTTTTTCTTGTTTAAGATATTTAACAACGAAATCGATCGAATACCAATTAAGAGGAAACAAAGAGATTGTTATAATTCAAAATAAGGGAGACACGCAAGCTATCAGTAAGGACTTGTTAAAAGTAAGTTAGTTGATCATCATTGTCGATAGTGATTTTTGCGATGAAGTGTTCAATCATAACTTACTTTTCTAACCAAGGGTACTTTTTAATTTAGGCAAACAACAATCAACCAAATTTATACACAAAATCAATTTTACATAATCTAAATTTGCTTTTGAGAATGATCAAACAATCCACAAAAGTTGGTCAGTTTATTCCATAACGTGACCCCTCACATTTTCCATTTGGTTTATATCTATAGTATTAAAATTTATCAATATGATTCCTTTTCAGATAACCAAACTCAACCAACCACTATTTCAAAAGTTTGTCTACAAAATACAAATCAATTTCATTGAAGATGAAGAGATCCAAAATAATTTATTCCAAGCTGCTTTCTTTCTTTTAATGGGTATTTGAACACATCTATTATGAAATGTGGATTTCACTGGTCTAACTCATGCATACATTTCATCAACATTACATTCTCCGAGAAAAACTTTGACGCTCCTTGGAGAACCACAGTTACCTTCAGCAATTAGTGCTCTATCGTTGGCAGCCATATGAGCAATAATCTTGTAAATTACTTCAATCTGCAGAAGCATATATGTTAACGATTCTTAATCAAGTAGTAATAAACTTAATTGAAAAACTTAATATAGGGAAGTAGTGAGGTGAATGTTTTACATCTTCTGGAGCGTGGCAACGTTCAGCTACTTCTTCAATGGTCAAAGGTTCAACAGGTTCCTTGCAGCTGAAAATAAAAACAAATAAATTGCAGTTAAGGATGGACCTAACGGGACAATGTTTTTGAAGAGAATAAGGACGCTAAATACAAAAGGTAAGTACGAATAGAAGATAAATATTGACCATGCTGTTCCTAGGAAAGACTGGAAAGTCATTTTCAATTAAGGCTTAAATATGTTTTTTTTTGTCCCTACAAATATACCACATTTTGATTTTAGTCTTTAACTTTTTTTTATTGTTTTAATCCTTGCAAATATACCACTAGTTAGTTAATAACAAAAACTCTGAAGAAGATGCCAAGAGGTAAGTAGACATAACGGTGGAGCACCCTATGTAATGGTGTCTACCCTAGGATACACCAACCTCAAACTTCCCCAACTTCGTAGAAAAACTCAATATGTAAACACCGACCAACAAAACTTTCCTAACTCGGGTTTTCATGAGGATCCAGACACATTGATAGGAATAACTAACTAGTACTACCCTATAAAAAGGGAGTCTGCAGTAGAAGAAATTACATAAAAGAGCAAATGCTCGGGCGACAAACTCATGTGGCGCCAAGCTATAAGCCGAAAATGAAAAGGAAACACAATAACTTGACTCTCTCACATTGAACTACCCCATATAGCAAATTAGTTCTCTCTCTCTCTCTCTCTCTCCCCCTCAATCTAATTTGCCTCCCATTTGTTATTTGCAAGTAGCCTGGAAACAGCCTCCTGTGCTAAAAACAGGGTAAGGCTGCGTATAATACACTAAAATGGTGGGACCCCTTCCCGGACCCTGCGTACGCGGGAGCTTTAGTGCGTCGAGCTGCCCTTTTTTTTATTTGTTATTTACAAGTAGGTTCCTCCGCTGATTCCTCCCCTTCTATAACCAACCGGACCATCCACCTAAAAAACTACCTAAACTGCCTTGTCCTCAAGGCAGAAAGGAGAAACTATTTAAAACGGCTGTCTTCATCTCCCTCCGTTACTTCCTTGGCATAATTTGACCTCCAAATGATGGCCCAGTCAGTAATAGATTTATTTGTTGACTGCTGGCCCTCTAAAATACTTTTTTCTTTTGTCAACTGGAAGCAGTGTGGTATTGATCTGATCACCCATGCAAACCCCTTGAGAGTAACATAACAATATCACCGTCCTGACTGAAGCTCGTGGTTTTCTTGGTCCAATATGTTTTGGTTTCCTTAGAGATCTGCAACTACTACAAGCATATTGTTCAGCCCACTTGGATCACCAAATTATTACATCTTCCTTGCGAAAGATATTGGCATTCCCTAAACCAACCTCAATCTCCTTGTTCTAGTGATGGGTTATCCTAGAAAGTCGCTAGTTTGGCAGTTATAAAGTTATGATTAGTTGCGGCTCTCAACTATCAACGAGGAGTAGGATTAGAAATCCTCATAGCCATAGGCATCCTAGATTGCCCTTGAAGAAGCCAATCTCTAGAGCATTAACTCGTTGTGACGCCATCTAGGTTTACGTACAACAGAATCTCCCTCTCGCCAATGAAAACACCAACTGATAGGCAAAACTCCTTTCTAAAAATAGGAGTTTTTTTTTTTTATGATAATAAACAAAGGAAGATTTTATTGATAAATAGAAGAAAATACAAAAGTACAAGCAAATGGTCCTATCGAAGGTAAACTCCTGTGGCCCAAACTATAAGCCAAAACAAAAATAGAAACACACATGACCCGTTTGACTTCCTTTAAACTACTCGGTAGTAACAAATAGCGGTTATTGTGGCTCTATAGCATAACACAATTTAAACAAACCGCTGTTGTTTACGGATATGCTATTTCGTACGAAGTTTTGTCAAATAGCAGCGCTGTAGTACTGTAGCATAGCGAAATTCAAACAAACCGCTATTTTTTGCGATCCACGATTGACAACATTAAAACTATCCTGTATAACAAATCGGTTCTCTCTCTTTCTTTTTCCTCTAACTAACTCTCCCATTTTTATTTTTATTTGCAAAGCCTCCCATTTGATATTTAAAATTTAGTCATCTCTTTATCAAAACCCATACAACCAATAAACCAGATCCACAAATCTAAGACACATCTGATATTTCCAAATATATTTCGAGCTAATACACAAAAAATTATGATATTTTGAAACATATTACACCATACCTTGCTTCGTTTAGCACTGCCAGCACCCGTTTTTGAAGTGCTAATACTTCTCCTGCTGCTTTCTTACCAGCTTCCACGCCTAATTATCAGATTCAGAAGTAGTCAGTAACATGGTAGCAACAAAACTAATAAAGTAGGTGGTTATATAATTCGATTTGCACCAAACAGGCTTCCAAACCAACATAAAGATCTAACAACAATCCAAGACAAGTTAAAAAGCAAGTTGTTTCTCCAAGATCCATAGAATCCTAAAATAAACTAAAGAGAAAATATGTTTACCAGGCTGGTGATAAGCATTTATGTTGACAAGTGAGGCATATATCCCAACTGCTCGTTCATACAGTGCAACAAGGGCTCCAACTGATCGAGGTGTTACTTCTTGCACGGTGACTGTGATGGACTCGCGGTCATTAGAATACAAAGCTGACCTTGTTCCCTGTGGAAACATTGTTTTTTAGCACTATACAAACATACCAAGTTACCAACTAACCACAGCCATTCTTTTAAAAAACTTAATAGAGTAATCAAATGTACTGAGAAAATATGTTCGATTAATATGTCAGACCTGTAGCATACCAAACAGGTAGTCGCCACATGTAACACCTGGTTCAAGCTCCCAATCATGACCCGGTGGTCTATCGCGTAGCACCTCAATGAACGTCGCAAAGAAATTGTGCACACCTTCCCTCAGTTGCTGAATGTAGCTGTTCTTGCATCAAAAAATTTAACAAATTCATTAAAACATAAAATGATATCAACCAAGCTTAAAAAAATGGAATGAAAACTCACGCATGCTGGTCTGTGCTTCCTTTATTTCCATAGACACTAATTCCTTGATTAACCTGTGAAATCAAAAAGGCAGATTTGGATATAACATTAATAATTCATGACAGTGTGAAATGTTTAAAAAATTAAAAAGTATTAATTGCGAGAAAACATGTAGCATGAAACATCTGCCACCCTATGATGTTGATACAAACTAGGACCCATTATCAACATTTCAATCAAAGTTAATGGCATCCCAGGTATAATGCAAGAAGGTGAGCTTGAAATGTGTCTATATCAAGAAATTAACAATCAATTAGAAACTATATGTTATAAACTCCATTCAACTGTTTCTTGATACAAGGCAACTGTAAACCAATTAAAAGAAAATCTAGCAATTTTCCATAATGAAGTGCAAAATATAAAAATCACGAGGGGCATATTAGCTAAATGTGCCACACATACCCGATTACCATCCAAGTCATATTCTTTGCCCAGAGATTCCATGACCAATTGCTGCAAGTATCTACTAAATAATAACAGGCTGTCCTTATACGGAAGGATAACCATATCCTTAGGAATAGAAAGAAGGAAAAGAACACAATGAGAAAGTGACAAAACAGAAGACAATGAAATGAAACTGAAGCAGTTGCTAATTCATACCTTGGACCCTACACCATCTGTAGCCCAATACCAAGATAAAGCCAGTAAAGCTGCAGGATTATTCCTTATCTGCATAAAATTGTTATTGACAGGAGAGCCTTAGATTTTTTTTGTTCGTGATCAAGAAGAGTCAAAATTAAACAGACAAATTTGTTGAGTAAAATCAAAAGCTGAAAACAGAATAGTGCAGTACAACTGACTGTATCTTGATAGATGATTACTATTGAGAATAGTAACTTTGGTGAGTTGCTATTTTTTTTTTTTTGAAGAATGGTGAGTTGATATTTTAATTTTGTGATTATTACCAGAGTCTGGGTGCATTCAGTAATTTTGTAATTTCTGGTTGTGGATTTTATCAGGGCTTGGGTGCACAAAGTTGTTATCAGGCTTTGTTTTATTGTTTAATCAAGTATACCTCCTGATTCTAAACCTTATGGGGTTGGATTTTTTTTGGAGAGCCGCCTTATCAGGCTTTGTCTTGTTACCAGTGCTTATAAAGCTTGGAAAGTCCTCACATTAGAGTTTGATTTTGAGGGTAATGTTAAGCCCTATCCCAAAGTCGAAGACAATATTAGAATCTATCCTAGACCCATTGTTGGCCCACCCGTATTGTCCATGCTCCAGGCCTATAGCCTGGGTGTGAATGTGTTGGCAAGCTCTGTTGTCAAAGTGGAAAAGCGGCGCGGACACTAATATATTTAATATTAAAATACCTTACTATACAAAAAATATACTAAAATACCTTAAATATTACTCAAATTTTATGAAGTATTCATGATTTGAAATAAAATTATATTAAAATTAAGAAAAATAATTAATAACCAATAGTATTAAGTATTAAAATAATTTGTCAGAAAAATAACTATCAAAATATATATGAAGTAATATATTAAATATACGATTTTTTTAAAAGAATATCAAATATAAGAATCATTAAGGCTTCCTTAAAAAAAATAAAAATCATTAAGGCTAAAAACAATCAATATGGGTCAAAGAAATCATAAATATGCATTTATTTTATTTTATTCAACCAATAACGAACTTTTATTATTCCCAGCGAACCGGGTCAAAAAACAGGTCACATGGGTCGATTTTGAAAACACAATCGTTTTTGGCTCTCTTTCTCTCGTTTTGTACTCCGACCCGGAAAAGCGGGCGATTTGACCCGCTACCGCTCCATGTAAAGCGGCCGCGAAACCCGCTTTTCCCTAACGCGCTGCTCTGACGCGCTAGGCTGTTTTCGGCCGCGCCGCGTTTGGCAGCTATTGACAACAGAGTTGGCAAGTTTCCTTAATTGCGATCCCCACCCCTAGCCGCCTTAATTTTGCCAACTTTAGATTGTCTTCATTGTATTGGATGTGAGACGGTATTTTAATCCCACACCGACTAGATATATGACCTAAGTAGTACTTATTTATAGAGCTTGGACAGTACTCACCTAACAAGCTGATTTTATAAGGATGTGGCGTTGCGCCCAAATTCTGAGATAGTATTTTATTCCTAGCTCTTGTATGTTGTAGCTTAACTTATTAGATAGGCATATTTAAATGGTTGTAAAGCTTTTTTTTTGGTCTCATGATCAAGGAAATGACATATTGACCTTGCCGTATGTAACATGATTTGGTCAATACTACATATACCTCTCAGTCATGTATTTCACCTATTTCGCACATGGAGCATCAACTACACTTAAACATGGACAAGGAAAATCACAAGTAAAAATTGCTCCTTTTAGTAGAACTCTTTGCATACTTGCATGTGTCATACATACAAAATCATTCATGAAATAGGAACAGCAGTTACGGTAATCTTCAAACATTAAAACATTGACTGGAATATTAGGAAAAAAATGCATACCACAGTACTCCTATTTGCCTCATCCATCAGTGATGCACCAAGAAGCATTTCTCTAATGTCAATGGTCTGAATCAAGAAACATTAGAATTGAACACAACTAACAAAAGTAGGAAATAACTTAATTTACTTTTACGCCCATTACCTGCAGAGCTGCTGGAAGCAGGCCGACTGCAGACATCTCTGACGTTCTACCTCCCACCCAGTCAAACATGGGAAATCTAGCCAACCATCCCTCAATTCTGGCAGTATTATCCAACAAAGAGTTTTCTTGTGTTATAGCAACACCCTGCATTAACAGATTATCATGAGTTGATAACCTGACAATGATCACAGATGTGCTAGTCATATAGGACCCATATCATTGTAAAATTCATGACAGTGCATATGAAAATAAAAGTTCACTAATAAGTAACAGCAGCAAAACCATTATTGATGAGTACTCAGAACTGAGTTTATATTAAACTAATATGGAAGTAGTTGTTCACAATTCAAAGACATAACCTCACTCTTCACCTGAACGGTTAAAAGTAAAACTTTAAATAACTCGAGAAGTTCAATTGTTTATAGACAAAGTATGAAAATATTTGAAAATGGGAGTCAGCAGTTATCGAACATACTATCTTAAGATTTAAACATATTATCATTCAATAATTGTTAAAAGTAAATTTTCAAGAAAATTGAAACCTGAGATTAAACCTGTTTTGGGAAATCCAATCCTGCTTCACGAAAGGCCTTTTGTACTTCTAACAAGCCATTTCTAGTCTCAGGGGTGCCTCCACTCTGAAGATAGATCAAAACTTTTGAATCAATAACATGTTCAACTAACAGCATGCCTTTATAAGTCCATTAAAACTAGTAGCACATGGATTGAGAAATGCAATTTATGTTTTTGTTTTTCATAAAATCGTATTTGGAAATCCTACTATACCTTTAATTTTTGGACTTTCAACAGTGACATAACTTATTACTTGAGAACTATTGTGTCAACAAAAGGGTATATAATAGATGAAATTGTAACTAATGTTAATACCGACCTTCTAAAAGGTTATATAAATAGGAACAAAATCTTTTTCTTCTCAAATGGATAGACAAAAAGGAACAGTGGGAGTAATAAAAAAAGTATAATCTCAATGCAGACCTTTGAAATCACGATTACAAGTGTCGAAGCTAGCTCAGGGCCGAGTTGTGCAATCTGATGATCAATGCCAGCAGGATCTGTATTGTCAATAAATCTTATCTGACAAAATTCCAAAGCATGATGTGAGGTCCCAATAAAAACTTATTTCCATATCCAATATTCAACAGCACAGGTTGGTCTTGCTCATGTATTTTGTAAAGAACCAAAGTACTATGATTGCAAGCAAGTTAACTGATAGCACAAGAGAAGTGCTAGGAACACACTTTCAAATACTCACTCTCTTATTAGGTGAAATGAACATGGGTCCAACCACTTTGAGTGGGACCCATTTCCAAAGTGTTATTAGGTGAAATGAACATGGGTCCAACCACTTTGAGTGGGACCCATTTCCAAAGTGTAGGACCCACATTGATTGCACCCAGTAAATGAGTGAGTGTAGGAAAGAGAGTGTCTAGCAATCCTCAGTTTGGACCCTAACTTTCATTTCTTCAGTCCAAACAAGATTACCTCTAATCATCGCAAGCACTAAACAAAATGTCACACCAGACCTTTTACATGAAAAGATATTATTTTGAAGAGTATTTACAATATGTGTTTAAACTTTTGAAAAAATAATATAATATGAAAATAAATCACATTTATTATTATATTGAGAAACTATTTTATAACTAAAAAGAATATCAAATAGATAACAGACGTCATCACCGACAAAACAATCATACGGAAATTGCATTAGCTCTCTGAAGAATGCTTAAATGGTGTGCACACACCTCTTCTATTTTTAAAATAAACACTCACAAACCTCCCACTAGTTCGTGTCTAAATGACACCCATTCCCTTTATTTTTAATAATACAGAGAAAGTAAAATGTGTGTAATTAAGGGAAAGTCAATGTATTAAGCAACACTGAGGGGTGTATGTGTCATTTAAACATCTGTGAGGCGAGTCAAATTTTCCCAACAGTCAATCACTATCTTCTTCTTACTTCTCCAAGTCAAACAAAATACTTGAGAAACAAAATTACAAAATTTAAACACAATCAACTCAAATTGAATTCCAGATATTACCAACAGACGATTCAACATTTCCATTCACAAACAACACAATTGAATAGCATCCATTACCTTGAGTGGAGGATTGTCAGGAGCAAGTGCCTCCGCAACAAACTGTGGTCCAAGTGCAGAACCTCCAATCCCAACAGAAAGTATCTGAGTAAACCTCCCCTCAGGGGACGAAGGAGGCTTAATCTACCAAACCAAAACCACAACCACATCAACAAATCCACAACACCCACATAAACAACAAATACAATTAATAAAACGAAACAGAGTGAATAGATAAACTGATTCTCAAAATCATAAGCATGTTAAAATAGTCTCTCATTTTAGCGAATTGATTACATGCATGAAACTTTAAAACCTAAATAAAAAAATTAAATTTTCTTACACTGACACCAAATCACAATATTCCATATGTGTGACTTTAAAAGTGATTATGATAAAAGTCAAATTGCTTTTGTTATACAACGGTTGTGATTGATACACAATATAAAAATATCTACCTTAACTTTTGTTATTAGAGATTATTTAAGAAGTAACATCAGTGTTGTCAACTGCAGATCGCAAAAAATAGCAGTTTGTTCAAATTCTTCTACGGAACAACTATATAGTGCCGCTATTTGACAATATTTTGTACGGAACAATTCTATAGCGATTAGCGACGCTATTTAACAATGTTGACTAACTTTGATGTGAGATTAACATTTTTTTATGGAAAATGTTAACTTGTGCCCTAGGGGCACAAGATAAAGATCTTACAATAGAATTAAACAATAGATATTGTATTGGAAATATAAGTTTTTAAGTTTATGAATGCACAATTTTCTAGGTTAGATTTTTTTATTTAGTTTCTTATCTTGTGCCTAAGACCCTTTTTTTATTAACAAACATTAGTATGTTAATTGCTATGTTGGTATTTTCTGAATTGCCAAAATTCAAATTCAACTAATTATTTCTGCGCACAACTTAACATTTAATCTGAGAAGGACCACTAATTATACTCTTATTTACTGAAGTTCACTCCACTTAACTACTTTCATTAACATTAACTACAATTAACAATAATGTTTTAATAAATGAAAGTAACTTGGCCACTGAAATCAACTCAGTCCTAAATGTGACATTTCATCTAAGACAATGATCAGTTGACTAACCTTACCAGAGACGATATCATCAGCAAAACCACAAATAGCATCAAGAGTCTTATCGATCTGCGTCTTAAGAAATGAATTCGGAGCACGGTTAGAATCCCTAAGCCAGTAATGCCCAACCATACGCCCTTCATCAGGATTCGCAATCGCTCCTTTTTCAAGCTCCTCCATAGCTTTCAACGCCGCCTGAAGCCTCGGCTCTATTTCCTTTACAAACTCATCGGTAAACCCGACCCGGCTCACATCCAGATACAAACCAATCTCCTTGTGCTGGTATAGCCAGTCCACGTAACGCCGCCATAGAGCGCGTGGATCCTTCTCGAGACGGTGGTGGTTTGTGGATTGAACAGCGGAGAGATCGGTTCCGGTTGGAATTTCACGTGCGACGGAGCGGGTTGGAGGGAGTTTGGGTCGGGTTTGGTATATAGGGATATGTTGTGAACGACGTCGTATTGGAATAGATGATGCGTTTTGGTTTTTTTGATTGTTAAGTGTTGGTGAAGATGAATAAATGCTTGAAATTGAAGCCATGATGGGATTGGGAAAATTGAAGAAATTGAAAGGGAAATGAGTATGAGTGAGAATAAGGCTATGATTTGACCATTTGTTTGAGTTGAATGTGTTTGGTGTACTTTGGTGTGTTTTGTTTATTACAATTTGTTGTGTTGGGTTGGTTGATGGGTGGAGGAGAATAGAATAGGAGTGGGTTTTATGTTGTTTTGTGAAGGTGTGTGACTTAGTTTTATTGTTGGTAGTGGCGATGATATTAAAGAAACTACATTGCTTTGTGATTGGTTGGTGGAAACTTTGAAAATAAAAACAAATGTCTATGTTATGTTTGACTTTACCAAAATAGGGTTGGGTTCTTTGTAGTTTTGCTTACTTGCCATGGAATATTCCTCATCCTCGTGTATTTCAACTTCACTGTAGAAAAGGGGGGAAACACTTCTATCTTTATATCTAAATGTTAAACAGTGTTGAAGCAACTCTGATTAACCCTAATCCCGCCCTTTTTTGAGGGGTTTGAAAAATATTTATGAAAAAAATCCGTCTAAAGATTTGAACCCATGCCATGTTGGTTACTTCAAAGCACTTTAACCACCAAGCCACTTGCTATTTTTGTGATATCAATTGGCTTTCCCTACATGATATCCAATATTAAACCCCCTTTTCAAAAAACCAATTAATTCCTTTTCCTTTCTTTCCAAACGGTTTAGAACCCTTTTCCTCCTTTCTCCTTCGCAATCTAAACCCAAAAGTCTGCGATTTTCATCCATTTCTTCCCTTTTTTCCTTCAACAAATGTCTTGAAAAATGAAAATGTAGGTGACCTTATAGGCTTCTATGGTTGAATCACTTGATATGTTTCTCATACTAACTTTATACTGTAACTTTTTTCCTTTGATGTGTATTTTGAACTATTTAATTAACTCATTGTTTAAATTTTGCTCATTGTTTAGATTTTGTATGACGAGTTTCAACTTCGATGTGTTTTACTCATTATAGTCTTTATTGAAATGTTATACATAATACATTTAAACATGTCAACAACTAATAATTTAGTCAAACTAATGCTTATATATGAAAATTGAAACAAATTCGTGCATCGCACGGGGTCATGGTCTAGTTGGAGAAAAAAAAAAGTTTATAATAGTTCATTTGAGGGTTAGGACGAAACAATATCATCAAGACAAGACCAATTTTATTTTATTTTTGGTAACAAAGCTAACAATACAAACAAAAGAAAGAAATCATCTATACATAAACTTTTTTTAAAAAAGTAATCAACAATTCTTTAATTATATGACACATCAATATTAATTATAGTAGCTATATTTTGGCTTGTTCAAAAAAAAATATAGTAGCTATTATTGTAAAAAAAACATACCACACTTATACCTAGTAAAAGAATTATTCTCAATTATATGGTGACCTACGAGACAGATTTTGATCCAAAACGGTAATTTCATTTGTTGATTTCAACACCCCAATGCATAGCAACTTTGTGACCATGAACCAATGAATCAACAAGTAGCAAAATTGAATCTTACCTTTCAACAAACAAATTTGGTATGCCGGTATGTGTGGTTCTACAAAAAATAAACTCCTAACATAGTACGCATATAAACATCAAACTCCTAACATGGACTTAAAAGAATGCAGAGTTGGCTTCATGAATTAGAGAGTGTGAGTTTGTGTGTCAAAGAGCATAGTGGAGTGTGGGCATTATAAAATAATATTATAAAGAAAATTGTCTTCAGACTAAATTAAGATTATAATTTTTGAGAGGAAATAAGGTTATAATAATAATAATTAGGATAAGACCTTTGTCAAGGTGATCCCCGTATCTATTTGTCATATGTGTAGAGGGGTTGTCATCTCTCATCCGTGATATTGATGAACGTGGGGAGATAACAGACACCTCCATCTGTAAAGGAGCACCTTCGGTCTCCCATCTTTTGTTTGTTGATGATCGTTTTCTTTTCTTCAAATCTGAGGTGAGCTAGTCGCAAATCACGAAAAATATTCTTACCATGTATGAAGCGGCATTTGGTAAATCTATTAGCTTACCTAAATCATAGATATATTGTAGTAGGAATGTATTCGATACCATGAAAGTGTCCATCACCAATATCATGGGTATTCAATTTGTGTTTAGTACCGGGAAATATTTGGGTTTGCCATCTATGATAGGTCGAGATAGAACATCGAATTTCTCATATAGAAAGGATCGTGTTTGGAAAAGAATAAATTCTTAAAGTAGTAAATGTCTATCTAAAGCAGCTTGTGAGGTGAAGATCAAATTTGTCTTATAGGCTATCATGTCATGTATTGTGAGCATATTGGTGAAGCCACGGTGATTTTAATAATCGTAGCATTCGCTAGATATCATGGGAGGAGTTGTCGATGCATAAAAAGTCCAGAGTGGTATGGGTTTCAAGGATTTATCGGCTTTCAACTTGGCAATGCTAGGTAAACAATGGTGAAAATTTCAAGCATACCTACACTCTCTGGTATCTCGTGTTTTTAAAGCTTGGTATTTCCCTTCTTACAACCAACCTAGGTAACAATTCGAGCTATGTTTGGAGAAATTTTCTGCGTGCCTGTTTTATTGTTTGGGGTGGTGCGCGGTGGTGCATGGGATTAGGTAGGGGTGTTCAAATCCAAACTGATCCAAATTAAAACCGCAAACCGATAAAAAAAACCGAAAACTGCACAAAACCGAATAATATTGGATGTGTTTGGATGACATTTTATGAAAACCGCTCGGATTGGATCGAATTTTGGATTGATTTTTCAAAACCAAACCAAACCGCATACATATATTTTAGGGTTAATATTGTTATTGGTCCCTGTAATATTAGCGAATTCTGATGTTAGTCCCTGTAAAATAAAAAATTTAGATTATGTCCTTGTAATTTTAGATTCCTCCACTTTTGGTCCCTTATTTAACCACGTGAGCAGAATATGCATAATCCCATATACCACCGTGCACCACCCCAAACAATAAAACAGGCACGCAGAAAATTTCTCCAAACATAGCTCGAATTGTTATCTAGGTTGGTTGTAAGAAGGGAAATACCAAGCTTTAAAAACACGAGATACCAGGTAGTGTAGGTATGCTTGAAATTTTCACCATTGTTTACCTAGCATTGCCAAGTTGAAAGTCGATAAATCCTTGAAACCCATACCACTCTGGACTTTTTATGCATCGACAACTCCTCCCATGATATCTAGCGAATGCTACGATTATTAAAATCACTGTGGCCTCACCAATATGCTCATAATACATGACAGGATAGCCTATAAGACAAATTTGATCATCACCTCACAAGCTGCTTTGGATAGACATTTACAGCTTTAGGAATTTATTCTTTTCCAAACACGATCCTTTATATATGAGAAATTCGATGTTCTATCTCGACCTATCATAGATGGCAAACCCAAATATTTTCCGGTACTAAACACAAATTGAATACCCATGATATTGGTGATGGGCACTTTCATGGTATCGAAAACATTCCTACTATAATATATCTATGATTTAAGTAAGCTAATAGATTTACCAAATGCCGCATCATACATGGTAAGAATATTTTTCATAAAATGTCACTAAGATTCCTCCCACTTGAGCAGAATATGCATCATCCAATGCACCACCACGCACCAATCCGAGCGATTTTCATAAAATGTCATTAAGATTCCTCCCACTTTTGGTCCCTGTAATTTCATATTCCAGGTCCCTCATTTCACGTGTCATGTATGCAGATTCTTTTGACGTGGTGAAATGAGGGACCAAAAGTGGAAGAATTTGAAATTACAGGGACCGAATCTAATTTTTTTTTTTACAGGGACTAAAATCAGAATTCGCTAATATTACGGGGACCAAAAGCGGTATTAACCCTATATTTTAATATATATTTCCATTTTTATAAGTATAATATATTATATTAAGCTATTATTATTTTTCTTTTTAATTATTTTAATACTATATGTGAGTTTAATTTAATCAATTTTGTTTATATTTCATATGTTTTAAAGATAATCAATCATTTTTATTTCGTACTTTTAATTTTTTTTATAAATCATATGCTATATTTTGTATGAAACCTATTATTTTATCATATTTTTATAAGATTATTATTAATAAAAAATAGTTACTATTGGATATCCAAAAACCAATCCAAATTAAACTGCATTAAATTTGATTGGATCAGATCAGTTTTTTAAAGTCTGTCATCCAAAACCGAACCGAACCGCATATAATTTTATCTTTGGATCGGATGAGTTTTTGCCTCAAACCCGATCCAAACCGGACCACAAACACCCTTAGGATTAGGTAACTTCGCCACTGGATATTTGATTAGAAATTTTTTAAAAAAAAGAAAGTATTCTAACACATTAAAATATCAAAAAACAACTTTTTTTTACATATCGATGAGAGGATTATGATCATGATTCATGAATATCTATGTACCGTATCGAAACGCCACGCTAGAAAGGAAAAGGACAACTCACTCGCTCACCCACAAACTTGAATCATTTTGAAAACATCAAAAACAATCTTAATCTTCTTCCTTAACCGACCACTCTCTCATTCTCACTCTCCTCAACCCAACCAAACCATGATGTGGGAATGGGAACAAGAACAAGAACAAGAACACGACAACCACAACACTTCCCAGAAACCCGACCAAATTCCTGACCCAAATTCCTATCTCAACTTCGATTTCCTCTCATCTCTCTCTAAACCCAAGGTTCCCAAAACCCTCATCTTATTTAAATTGTTTTATGAATATAATAATTAATTAGTTTATTTATGGTTTTTCAGGATTATTACAAGATATTAGAAGTTGATTACGATGCAACCGAGGATACTATTCGCTCTAATTACATTCGTCTTGCTTTGGTGCGTTTTATGTGCTTTTTTTCTTTTTCTAACCTCGTTTTGGGATTGTTAATAATCTCTATTTTTCTAACACAGAAATGGCACCCTGATAAACAGAAAGACCAGGATTCTGCCACGTCACGGTTTCAAGATATAAATGAGGCCTACCAGGGTATTTATTTATTTATATATTGTGCTTTGCTTTGTTGCATGGATTATTTTATCGTCTTTTATTTATAATTATTAATTAGTTTAGTCGCTAAAGTTCAATTTAGTGTCTTAATAAGTAGTACCTCCTAAAGTATATAACATCTGTCAATTTAGTCCACATGTACATGTTAGGGACTAAATTGATGGATTTTCATATACTTTAGAAACTAAATGACAGATTTCATATACTTATCAGGACTATTTATTATATTTTTATAGTTTAGAGACTAAATTGGAGAGAGGATGATAGTTTAGAGACTATGTTGATGGTTTATTTTGATTTAATTTGTTTGTTTATCTAAACCTTAGTCTCAATATCCATATTGCGTTGTTACAGAGAAATTTATATAGAAAAGGCCTAACTATAGTTACTTTTAGAATTCTCTTTTGCATTATGGTAAAAATTATCTTTACTGGAAGTATTGTTTAGATGGAAAACTGTAGTAGTTTGTTGTTTTCTCTAATCATTGAGTATAACAGTCTCTATGCTGACTTATTTGTTTCTGGATTTGGATTTCCTGCATTTCGAAAATCATGGATTTCCTGTAGTTGTGCATCTTGGTCATCCGATGCTCAGATTTCAAATCGCTATTTTTTGCCAATTTACCAACATGAAATGTGGGCCGTCCGATGATAGGACGGGCTTGACTGCCCGAGGTGCACAAATGCAGGAACTTTAGTATTTTCCAAAATGCAGTGAATTTGAATAACAATTGCATGGAGTTAAAAATTCAAACAGCCATAAAGGTAATTTAAGAAACACTGACAGAAACACGAAACTGGCACGTTGACACCAGTAGTAATTTATGAAATAGGCAAAATTGAATGTAATCACATGTGTCGGTGTTGAACACTGACACATGTAGGACACCTAATACATCTTTGATCAGAAGCGTTGGTGCTACAGAGGTACCAAATGTTGGGTGGTAAAGTCGATAAAAGAACAAAACCTAACTGAGATAAAACAGTTGTCGTGGATGAGTGCTAGGGGCACATACATAGAATAAAAGAAAGGATAAGATTTAGAGAATAAGTTTGAGTAGCATCTACCGAGGAAAATATGACAAAAATGTTGCATAACATAGGTGGCCTTTTTTTTGGGTGAATAAATAACATAAATGGCCTTGTGACGAGAAGAACAAGGGAGGCCATAGTAAGAAGACCTTAATCTTAATGGCTTAAGATGGTTTTTGCTTTTTTTAATATATAAATGTTAGTTGTTAGTATGCTAGATTTAGTAGCCGAGTTTGAACATTGAACACTCATCCTTATTAGAGATCGGCTGGTTGCCTTTGATATGATTCATAACCTTCTAAGAGATTTATAATTTTTTCCTTACAATTTTGATGTCACATTGTACTGAGTTATTAGTGCATGTTATCAGATTAAAAAAGCGTATCATCCCTCCCTGGTCTCCTCCCTGCAAAAGATTAAGGAAGGGAATGAAAAGAGGAAAACTGGAAAGAATACTGCATTGAAGTTTTAAGTTTATATATGTGGTTTTATAATACACTCTACCAACTGACTCTTACCATATCCAGATTTAGTGTAGTCAATATTGATACAATAAGAGCAATGTTCTTTGACTTGTAAACTAATGTTTTTTTATGTGGGATGAATGTAAGATGTAATAAGAAATTAAGAATTAATAACATATTTGGTGGATTTAATTATTTTATTTTTCATTTTTAAAGCATTTGACCAAGAGTGAAGGTTGTCCTTTCAAGGTTTTGAGAAGATAGGTTGTGGTCTAGACTAGAGTCAAGACAGCAGTTATGAAAGGGGTTAGATTAGCGGTTCAATAAATATAATATTATAAGTTATAGTCTAGAATCCTCCTGACGTGTGTGCTGTTGCCTGTGGGAAATTTTAATTTAGTGATATCTGAATGTCATGCTGACTTTCTATTCTTTATTATTTGCCTACAAAGAAGTTAGTATAATCTAACATGTCTTTGGCTGTATTGAGCAGTTTTGAGTGATCCAGACAAAAGGAGAGAGTATGACATAAACGGGATGCGTTACGTATATGATTACAATATCATTGTAAGGAATATTTGTCTTCATCTGGCAATAAGTGTGCTTCAAAATAATGTTGTACGAGTAAATACCCAAATCGGTCATTGAAATTGTTGGATTGTATCAAATCTAGTCCCTCACATTATCGATATTCAAAAATTATCCCTGAAATTACAATTTTTTTATCAGATTCATCCCTCCATTGGTGTGTTTAGGGACTAGAATGACCATTAAGTTTGTAATATCAGAGATGAATTTGAAACTAAGTGAATAATGAGAGATGCATTCTATAGCAGATCCAGATAGAGGGACAGACTTGATTAACATCTTGCAATCTCAGGGATCATTTTGAAATATTGATAATATGGAGGACTAGGTTGATAGAGTCTTACAATTTCAAAGACCAAGTTGGATACTTCTTCTGATTTATTTACATGAATGATCAGTTCTGTTAATTCGATGTTTTCACTTTTGTTTGCCGCAGGATTATCTTAATCGTTACAAGGGTCTCATATTGACTTGCAATGGCCTTGGCATTAAGCATTCAATTTGGTAAAAGAAACCCAGCATCTCAGACATCCACATCCAGTGCCTCTTGGACATTTTTTTGAAGTACCTGGCACTGCATGCCATCATCAGTAGTAAAAACAGATGCTTATGATGTCCTAGAGGAATAGCTTCTGATTTTATGTATAATAGAGACATAGACAAAATGAGATTTCTACGTCTTGTAATCAATGACTATTATCTCGCGCTCTATGTTTGCTTTCAAATGTGTTTATATAACGCTCAACTTTCTGTTTATCTGTAAATGAAAACTTGGTTCACGTTTCTTATGTTGCTTGAAATTCTGATATTGCAACTTGTGGAGAACAAATGTGGATGATGAGAAAGATGTTCGCAGTTAGTTTTCAAGTGTTTGGTATTTGGTAATCCATGATACAATATATTGTTATTCTCAATTTGGTTATGTTTTTTAACTCCAATAACTATCACATTAAATAGAGTACACTAATATTGAAAACTTATATAAATAAAGGGAAATTACACTCACCACTGAGTTAATTGTGAAAGTCACCAACACCCATTCTATTTTCTTACTCTGCACTAACCCCAGTGCCTCAGTCATAATTTTACATTGGGTTTTCATTTCCTCCAAGTTTTTAAGTGTTTTCAATTTTCCTCCGTTCTCGTTGGTTCTTGTTCACTGGGTTATTTCCATCATATGGAAATGAGCAAATTACTCTCAACAATTCACTCGTGAGAGTGAGACTGCTCATTGATGGTTTTGAAAAGGAGGGAAACTTTGAAGGGACAATTTTTGGGGTTCTACTTTAGTTTATGTTGATGAAATGCTTTCGAGAGATGATTTAATTTATAGGTTTTAGGAAACTGAATACAAGAAGTCGTTTGAAAAAGTTGAATATTGTCCAGGACGACGGTGGGGATCGGTGTCCTTTCTGCAGTAGTAGTGCAGAAACAATTAGCCATTTATTCCTTCATTGTATGTTCACTTGGCGAACTTGGATGGGAGTGCTCCAATGGTGGAATGTTGAGATGCCTATTGTGCGACGACCGGGTGATTGATTTGATTGTTGGGTAGGATTATTTGAGGGGGGCTTCAGGAAGAATTTATGGATTTCCTTGTGTTATTTGGTGTTTTGGTCGATATGGAATCAACGAAATCGAATTGTGTTTGAGAATGCCTCCACAGATTGGGAACAATTCCTTTTTCTTATCAATCTTAGATTTGGGCTTTTGGATGAAAAGTTGGTGCCCGGAATGTCCGTACTCCCCTGGAGAGGTGACTCGTAATATTGATGCAGTTAGTATGTGGCGTGAACGGGTGAATGTCAGACAGTGTTTGCAGTGGCAAGCCCCTCCCTCGAAGGCTCTAAAGTGGAATGTTGATGGTTCTGCCAAAGGAAAGCCTGGGCGTGCTGGTATTGGGGGTGTCCTTCATGATGATAAAGGGACTAAGATTGCCGAATTTGCAGCCTCTGTTGGTATCATGCATTCAAATGAAGCTAAACTACTTGCAATTGTTTTTTCTCTTGAATTACTCCTGGATCGTTTGTCGATTCTAACAGGTAAACCTATTATTGAATCCGATTCTAAGAATGCTCTCTCATGGAAAATGAACCTTGGTGAGTGTCCGTGGAATTTAAGGTTTTACTCCAATAAGTTGAAGAATATGTTATTGGTTATGAAAGATAACGAATTTATCCATGTCTTAAGGGAAGCTAACCATGAGGCAGATCGTCTGGCAAAGGAAGGATCCTCAATATCAGGAAGACGAGTGGTGTGGTTCCTGAATTGATATCTGTTAGTTTGTGCAGTTTTTGTTTGCCGGTGTTTTCTGTCATGCGTAGTCTGTCAAGCGCTTTTGTCCTGGCTGTTTTAAGCATAGCAGTTCGGGCAGGCAAAGCTGTTGTGTAGGGGGGTGTTCTGCGCAACATTGAAGGTGTTTGAGAAGTGCACTCTGCTGCTGCCCCATGGTCTTGGTGTATTTTTCCTTGATGGAATTATAGCAGGTCAGCGTTGGGTTAAATGACACTTGGATATTTTAGCTTCAAGTCTCAAATAGAATTGGTGTATTGGTGTGGATTTGCTTGCCGTATGCTATCCATGGTGCTCCTGGATGCTAGATGAGCTTATTGTCATCTTATTAGTTACTGAAGGACCTTTGTAGTTTTTGCTTTGTTTGACTAATTTTGTTGTTGTGCTCCTGAGTTAGTTGTCTGCTTTGTTTTCCTTTTAGATGTAAATCATGGTGTAATGCTCCTCTATATGTGTAAGTAGAGCTCTTCCGTTTTGTATCTTAAGGATAAGGCTATTTGGTGTATTTTTGTACATCTAGTTTTAGCAAATGATTAGGTTCCCTCTTAAATCCTTCCTAGAAGGTGGGGAGAGTGAGTTCCAATGATGCTGATCTAGGTGTAAATCAATGAATTTATTTATTTATCGAAGAAGGTTTTAGGGATAAAATATAATGTTGCCGATTCATTTAATTTGAGTTCATATGTTATTGCCTTTTGGGACTTTAGTTTTTATAATATGACAATTTGGTAGTAGTGTTTTGAGATAAAGAAAAACAAAAATAAAATAAAAAAATATAGGGTTAGAAATTAGAATCACAGTGTGTAATCCTCCTATGGGTTGAGATATAGTAGTCCCAAACTAGTAACACCTTATCACGAAGAATCTTAGAACTTAGAAGTAGGGCATATATTATTGACATAATTGTCTTCGTTATTTCCATTCCATCATTCTCTTGCTTATTTCTCCTAGAATCATTACCATTAGGAGAACTCTAATAACCTTGTTACTCATTCAAGTTAGCCATGGTTCTTTCAATTCTTAAATCCAGTGCTCGAAGGGAGTGATCAAATTGATGGATTTATTGCGTATTGATTTATTTTCAATATATATGTACAAGAGAAAAAAAAATAGACCATAAACTATGTGTTGAGTTGAGTGTGTTCGAGAACAAGTAACAAGATGAAAGAACTTTATGAATAAATTGAGTGGAAACGAATGAACAAAGTAAAAATAGACAAGTTAGTTTGTGTGCGGTAATATGGTCGCACAGATTTTTCTCTCGGCCACTCCTCCCTCGTCACATTTGTTATCTGTTTCCTCGTAGTTAGTTTCATCGTCTTCATACACACAGAGCTTCATGTCCAAATCCTAAAACATTGTTGTTGCCCACAAAAAATCTAGCACTACTTCACAGTGAAAATGGTAGTCAAATAGAGGATAATGTGGAAGAGAAGGAGAGGGAGTTTGTGTTTTTTCAACAATCCATCATCAACAAGCTCTTCAATGGAAATCAAATTGAGTTTTTCCTTCGTTTGAATCTTGAAAAGAAAAATTTCTAACTCCATTGACTTAAAAGGCTCGATGATATTAAACAAATTCAACAATTGAAAACTTGGCAGGACTAATTGAACTCACAATTCACATGTATGTTGATATTTTCACCCTTAGTATTTCAACCAGCGCTCCTTAATGGTATACCCTACACACTTATTTCAACCAGCACATATTTTATCAATCATTGGATATTTTCACCCTTAAGGACAATAGGACAATATATATTTTCACCCTTAATTTTTGCTATACCATATAGAGCATTGCTATATCTCCCCGACAGAATTCCTCACGAACTGATCACGAAACACTTTTGTATAGCTATTAATTCTCAACAAAGTATTGAAATCAATTACCAATTGAAGTAAAGTTAGTCTGGCACACTACAAGACTTATCCATTTTGATTTTGTTCACTTGCAAACACACGTGGCTGTCCATCCAAAGCTTTACTCCACCACCTACCCTGGCTTTAGACAAACAAATTTTTTTCATCTTTAAAACCAATTTTATTATTTCCAATCATTTTTCCCATTATGATAGAGAGTAGTAGGACCCTTTTATTGTATCAGGTGATTAAAAAGTGATATTAGTTTAGTCTCAAAGTAATGATATGCATGTTTCGTGAACCTGTCGTGAAACAATATTTCGTGATGTTAAACATTACTCAACTATAAAAACTGAAACAACAATGCTATATGTGCCGAATTATTTTTGGGAAATTTCACGAGCGTGTGTGTATTTGTTAGTTATAAGCGAAACTTATTCTTGACTTAATCCCTAAATTTGTGGAAATCACCCAACAGTGGTGTTACGTAGCCAATTATCTGTAATCGAGAATCTTTCGTTAGACTTTTTTTTACTACATTTACCATTTTTCAAACTGAAATTAACTTCAAAAAACATGAAGAATATTATTTTTCCCACACTATGAGTTTCTCGCACACCTCATTTCAGATTCTAAAATCCGATATATTTTAATGTGTTTTAGAGATTTTTATGGGGTGTTTATATCGTTTGGATTCTATAATCCAAACTATATAAGGTGCACGAGAAATTAATAGGATGAGAAAATAAGGTGTCAAACATGAATGCTGTCGAAACAAGTAGCAAATGTTTGAAACCCATTAGAGGGATTCTATTTAGAATCTTTGGGCTTATGAGCTTTTTGTTAAGAAAATTGCTTTTTGACATACAAAAGTTCACAATGACACATGAAAATGACCTAATAGCTCCCAGGGCACTCATCTATAAATAGGGATCTTAGAAAATGCGGTAAGGATTGTTTAGTATATTTTAGAAACCATCTCTAAAACGTAAAATGATCGTCGATCATCTATACATGATTGAGTATGTTATTTTTCTTTTCTTTATTTTCAAGCCATTTAAATTTCTTGAACATTTACTTTTCGTACACTTTAAATTTTTGCACATTTACTTTCTACATTTTACATTTTTTTTGCATGTTACAATTTTTTCAAAACTTTGAACTTCAAATTCATTTTACCGCAAAAACTTTTTTCTTTAGAAGTTATTTTTTTTTACACCGAAAACCACATACTAATAGAAAAAGTAAAATTAGCGAGGGAAATTAGTGACGGAAAAAATGAAATTCCTCACAAATTCCTTGGTCGCAAAATTTAGTGACGAAATTAGAGAGGGATTTCACATTTTCCCTCACTAAATATCCCTCACTAATTTTTGTTTTTTAGTAGTGACACAAAAATCTCTTGTTAATGTATTCATAGACAATGTCTTGACACTGTTAATTTCAATGATATATACAAGCAAGGAGACAACACCTATAATTACTTGTTCTCAGATCGAACACATCTAATTTTTTATTTATTTTTTAACTTGTCAAGACTTCACATTAAACATTCTATTCGTTAATGGTTATTAAACTAGTTCCTATTCTATTCTAATAATATAAAAATCAACTACAACACAAATATGTTTGTAAATACTTGATTTATTGTCGGTTAAGACACATATCTTACACCCAAAATTAGGATTTCTTCACCGTTGAACATCTTTAGTCTAATTTCAACCTTCAATGCGATATCAATTTTTTTTTCAATTGCATCATCCAATCAACACTGCATAAACCACTCCAAATTCAATATGTTGGTAATGATAAACACACCAATGTTTAATAAGAATAATTTTAAAAAAAAAATATTAGTCTCTGTCTTTTATTTATACATTTGTCTAAAATTATCAAGCATATCAATTATTAGACCAAGGTTGTGTGCAGCCACAACCCACTGATTACAAAGTTCACATATGTGCCATCATCCATCTTCTTTGATGATAACATGGTGGATTAACTGAATTTGGTATGATAATTAAACAAATTGTGCAGAATGTCTCATTATTGCTTGAATCAAATCCATGAACTGAGAAATTAATTTCTTGCAATTTCATTGATTCTTTTTCACATAATGCCTTCTGGACCCAATACAAATTGACAAAAGCCGTTGAAAAAAATAACTGCCAAATCTTCCTAAAACATTACTGCAATCAAGAACATAGGCATGTGGTTCGTAAATATATCTAGAAACATGTTTCTTTTGGCTGTAAAAATCTTCTTCGTCGAATGCAAATTCATATCGCTGAAATCATTGTAAATTGTGGCGCAACGGTTTAACTCATAAGTATCATAGAGATGAAAGGTCCGTCTCATAGGATAAATAAGCATGAAACATGATAGAAAGGGAAAATTATTAGAATTCATATTGAATGGTTGATTAAAAGATGGTAAATGGATGTATTAGCTAGATGCTCTATATATCGAACTTATGAGCAATTAATAAACTAAATACTTGTTTACACCTAAAAACAGTTATCCTATTAACCGAATTTGGCAAATATACGATCAAACAATTAGGCGAGGAGGCCCTCAGCCGAGTGGAGGATGGGAGATGATAGAGCAGTCGAGTGAGGGAGAAGATTCTTTCTCAACTCTCAAGGCCATTAACTGAGAACGTGTGTCGTCAAAGTATCAGAACTAAGTGAGAGCATAGTGAGACTGGACAATGACACGACAAACCAATGATCCCGGCTCTAAACACCATTAACTGCTTTGAGAAATGAGGGAGGAGACACAATCTCAAGTGGAGTTGATTCACAAAAGGACCTTGTCAACGGATCATGCTGAGGAGATGAGACTAAAGTAGCACGTTACACATGCAATCAATCAAACAAGCTTATTTTCGTAATTTTTATCCATTTACATTTATACTATTATCTATGCATTTCTTAGTGTAGCTTAGACCTAAAAACTACTTATATAATGCTCTACTAGAGAAGTTAGGAAACTCACAATTAAGGGACAAGTTCATCTATCAATGTTAATCGTTTGAAGTAAGGGAATCACAATTAAGAAAACCCAGCCAACCTCGACTTACTTCAGCTTCCATCAATCCTACGTAATTACAAACTCTGACTAACTAGCTAAATTTTAACTAACTCTATATTTCTAATACATATCATACGCTACTTTTATCAATTCTTCCAAGTATATACAAATATTTATCTAATAAGGTAGATTCAAATAATCTCTTATGTAATGCTCCATAAAATTTAAAATATAGAAGTAGTTGTAAGATCTTACAAAAAGTGAAAATAGTGATAGTTTATTAAACATTATAATATAACTAACATTTTTAAACATTTTATTATATAGAGTGATAGTGGTTTTAGTTATATAATCTCTATGGAGAGAAAAATATTGAGTTAAAATGAAAAATAGAATCATGCAATTAAATGAGCTATCATCAATATCTATATGCATGTTTAATTGTTTAATTTGAGGAACAAAATTTACCAAAGTAAGGACAAAGTGAATAACAATTATGTTTTTTTCCTTTCATATATAGATCTCCATCAATTCTTAACATTTTCATAGACCCATTAAATGAGTATTTTGTGTTTTATAGTTTTTTTCTTTTCCTAATGGACCATAATATGTGTCCAATGTATCTTTGCAACTTAGATCTTTTAAACCCGTTATGAGACTAATCAACAATAGACTCCAAATATTTCAACTTTTAAATGAGTATTTTTTTTTATCCCAAATGGGTGACTCCAAATATCAAGCCCAAATTCTTTTTCAGAGGAAAGTGCATGTCTCCAACTCTCCCAACTCCATGTTTGTGTGTTTCATGGTATAAATATACCAATAAACATCAATTGCCTGAAAAGGTTGACCTATATTAGTGTAGTTTTGTTTGTAGTAGGATTGGCGTTTTGTTGTAAGGGGTGTATATACTTGATTACTAGAGGTGTGGCTATGCGACCAGTCATAGAAGATAGGTATAGTCAACTCACTATGATGCTAGGGTGTGGACTTTATCAAGTGGTAGAAGAGAATTTGGATTAATTATGAAGCTGAATTTGTGGTTCTTGACTGAAATGTTTTGGGTTCTGCTGCCTTTGTTAGCCTATCTGCAACATAATTTACTTCCTTTTCCTCCAATATAACAAACTACACCAGGCCTTCCAGGCACCAAATATTGTGTGGGCAGGACTAGGAGTTACACTATAATTTTTTCCTAGAAGTATTTGGTGGTGCTTTTGAAAATTACTCGCTATAAGTTGAGGTGTAGCTAGTTATGTTGTGTAAATCCATGCATGTTGTTTTATGTGTGCACTTTGGAACCTTGCTGGGATATTGATTGGTTAAGTGGACTTCGGTATGGCATTGTGATTACTGTTTGGATTAATTCAAGGAATGATAAGATACAAAGTCATGAAGTACCTATGTGCTAGAGGAGGAAAATATAAAGTTGGTATTTTAGTTTATTTGTGCGTGCATTTTACTAAGGTTGTAGTATAAGTGAGGTTCTTAGGTGTGTATTCTTGTATGTAGAGTGCTAGCAAATTTTATCACTTAACAGTTGTGTCGGTATGCATGGTTCTTAGGAGGAATTTTATTTAACAGGTTGTATGTTGCGTGAAATTTGACACACCTTGAATCCTTTGTATTTGTATTTTGCTTGATTCTTCCGTCGTCTAACACATGATAGTGTAGGCACTTTGCAACCTTTTATAGAAGGTGGATAAACTTCGTCTAAGTTGATGGTGCGCCAAAGGTTTTATTAATAAAATTTTGTATTTTATAAAAATAACAAATGTTTGCTCTAAAAGTTTTTTTTCTAGTTGCAAATGGAAAATATTGATCGAATGTTTTATTTTGTCTAATATACACAAATAATTTGATCTTGCATCATGCACAAGTTTATTTTCAATTACTGGATCAATAAATCTCTTCATATTTTATTAACCTAAAAGCTATAATGACCTTGTGCATGGTATAAGATTTACTTTTCTTGTGTGCTATAGCTATAATGACCGTATTTTAAAAACCAGTTGAAGAAGATTTGATAGTCCTTTTTTACTGTTTTTTTAAGTCATCTTTTTTTTTTACTGTTGTTTGATAGGAAAGTAACAAAACTCTGCATTTGCTTTTCCGTTTTGCTAATCTAATTTAATTTGGTCCATTAACGGACGAGTATGAAAAAAAGATTGCTGTCAATTTTTATCTACTGAGGAATCCAAGAATTTTAATGTATTTCCGCGAAAACCACACAGAAAAAGTTAATTATTTTTTGGTCAAGTTATTTTTCCTTTATTAAAGGTAAAACGCATTTTAGAAAAAAAGAAAAGCTTTCATAATCGTAGTTACAAGCAAAAAGCATTTAACCAATTAAAGTAAAAAATCCGATACTTATTAGTAATTATTTTGTTACTAGCTTTTTTTAATCGTAACAGGGAAGTAACTAATCAATGACACTTATCATTGGGGATGAGAATATGTTATGTCGGGGTACAAGAGCTTAATGTCTAGTCTACAACAGATCAAACTTTTTAGTAGATAAAGTTTATGCTTTTTTTGAAAGGTTATTTAGTTAAAAACGTCAAACAACAAACTATAAAAATGCAATTTAAGCCTATTAGATCGACCTACTTAAGTAAATACGAGCATTATTATTTATTAGATATATTATTATATTTTGTACTTTGAATTAAATTATAAATTTATTAACTTTTTCAGTAATTAAAGCTTAGTAGTATACATAAATTTTTCGCATATTTAAATGTATTATTATAAATTTGAATTAAAATATGATATAACATCTAGCCAATTCTCTAAAAATTCATGTTAAATATTAAAAGAGAATTTAATGTCATTGATCTATTTGTTTGCTAGTCTATTTAAACTTAGATCATATTACTTATTTAAAGATGTTCCAACGAAATAAACTTTTAAACATACTAGCAAGTCATATCAAGCTTTTAAAAGCCCGACTCATGCCTAAAAAAATAAGCATATGATAGGTTGCATGCAATACTTGGACCTTAAAATTTTTGACAAATCAAACTTAAGCATCGTAAAGCCTAGCTTGGTCTAGCATATATATTCTCACCCTTACTTATTATGTATAATAATTAATTAATATATTTGCATCCCAAAAAAATTGTTGAAATTAAGTAACTACTAATTGAAAGAACACGCGTGACGAAAATAGGAGAGATAAGCTCTCACTTCTCTCCCATTTCCCCTCCGCCCAACCACATTACTGTGCACCTCTTTTTCTTCTCCCTCTTCATCAAAATATCAAAGCCAAGATGTAACCTTTCACCTAGGTGGTGCGTTCGTGACCTCACGGCGCTATCACCACCCCCCTTTTTTGGGTTGTGGAAGTAGTCGGCAACATGATGGGTTGTTCTGTCGTTGTGGACTACTCTATGTTGGTTAAAGCCAATCTCTCTCTCTCTCTCTCTCTCTCTCTCTCTGTGTGTGTGTAGAGATGAAAACTCGTTATGGGTTGTTGGTTGTCTCTTTCGGCTTCTTGAACTGACTCACATATTTGCCTGTTTCAAGATGTATTTGTTGGTATGTTCGCTAGATTGGTTTGGTTATGCTTATCTATTTCGACTGTTTTTGTTTCTTAATATCATCACGTATGACTCATCCCTCGATATGAGTTCCTATGCGTGGTTGGTTGTGGCACGAAGGTATATAATTGAACTCGTCCCACGATCTAGGTTTTGTGCACGTGTTCGAGTTCAATCAATTTCCCGGCCATGATGGCACAATCACATCACCATTTTTAAAATGTACAAGTGGAATTGGCAAAAGCATGTCAAGAGAGTCTAGAATATGAAGATGAAGATTGAAGACGATCTTATACAAAAGACACATTGTCTACAAGAAGATGAAGATGAAGAATAAGAAGAAGAATGGCTAGACTGTCTACAAGATGAATAAGAACTTTTGCAAGAGACACGTACACTATCACTTTCTTTATTAAAATCTTTTGTTACTTTTGCTGTAGACTGTATGCTTCCTATGAATGCATCTCTTCCAATCTCCATTTTGTCAAGATTCGTTTTATTCATGATGATATCTGTCCACAAAAAAAAAGTGATAAATCTAAAAGTACACTATTCTAAAATTTATCAAATTAATTTTAACACAATAAAATAATAGGGAAATATTTTCTATTTAACACATTTAATTAGTATCACCTTCGCATTCGTTCCTTTCTCCATGAGCTCCGTCAACTGTTTTTGCTTTATCCTTTTGAGATGTTGTATCTCACTTCAAAGGTTCTTTAGAATTATGAGCTAGAGTTCCCTTCCTTCTCTTAGGCTTCTTCTTTAAAGGAGATTTGAGTTCAGAAGCCTCCTTCACAGACACATAATTAACACCATTCTCAGTGTTATTATCATTGCTTTGTTCAATCTGATGCTCCTTTAAAAATTTAGTTTCGATAATAACTTCTTTATCTATATTTTGTGGATAGTTGGCTATGAATACAATATCTTGCTGAACTGGTAAACCAACAGAAACGTCCTTTTATTTTGCAACTTGTCGAGTCTTGTGTGCATTTGGTAGCATATCTAATGTGCAATTTGAAGTAGAAGATTGCTTGTTGTTTGGTTTCTTTTTCGGTCTCTTACTTACATGTTCATCCACATTTTCAGCATTTGATTTTGTTTTATTTTGTTCCAAGGAATCAACATTATCTGCGGTAATATCACCTCCCTCTTCAGTCACAGAAAGAATAGTCTCCTGTATTCATCACTCCTTCAGTTAGATTTAGATGACTTTTCTGTGTCTTAGCATTTCCTGGCATAAGATCACAAACAATTACTTTAAGGGACTTTGCAACAACAGTTTCACTCACAGAAGCATAAACAAGGACATTATCTGATGTAAGGCCTTTATTCTTACTTCTTTGTATCCCTTTTTATTCCTTCACATGTTTTACAGGTTCCCTCATTCCATTCACGTTATCATTTTGTAGTGATACTTCTCCTTCCGCAGCTCCCTCGATCTGACCAACTTCATTTTCATGACAATGACCAACAACAACATTCTCGTTATCCTCAATTAGATCCTTGGGGTCATTCACATCAGAAGGTTGTACTTCCATTTCAACATCACTTTGTTTATTAAAATCTTTTGTTACTTTTGTTGTAGACTGTATGCTTCCTTTGAATGCATATGTTCCAATCTCCATTTTGTTAAGATTAGTTTTGTTCATGATGATATCTGGCCATAAACAAAATGTAATAGATCTAAAAGTACACTATTCTAAAATTTATCAAATTAATTTTAACACAATAAAATAATAGGGAAGTATTTTCTATTTTAATGCATTTAATTAGTATCACCTTCGCATTCTTTCTTTTCTCCACGAGCTCCATCAGCCGTTTGTGCTTCATCCTTTTGAGACGTTGTATCTCTCTTCAAAGGTTCTTTAGAATTATGAGCCAGAGATCCCTTCCTTCTCTCAGGCTTCTTCTTTAAGGGAGATTTGAGTTCAAAAGCCTCCTTCACTGACACATAATTAACACCATTCTCATAGTTATTATCATTGCTTTGTTCAATCTGATGCTCCTTTAAAACTCCAGTTTCATTAATAACTTCTTTATCTGTATTATGTGCAGAGTTGGCTACAAGTACAATATCCTACTGAACTAGTACACCAACAAAAGCGTCATTTTCTTTCAAAGTTCCATCTCGGACATTGTCTTATATTGTCCTTACACTCCTATGCTTTTTCTTTGCACTTTCTACGGGTTTAGAATTTCCTTTATCAAATACAATAGAGTCACCCTTAATGCCTTTATTAGATCCATCTACCACACATTCAATATGTGAAATTAGAACAATCTCCAAATTTGTGAAAACTTTTTCAGTGTGCTCTGGAACACATGAGCAATCAAAAGTTTTTTCAACAATGGAAGACATGGAACTCTTAGACTGACTAGAAAATTTTGCAACATGTCGTGTCTTGTGTGCATTTGGTAGCATATTTGATGTGCTCTTTGAAGTAGAAGATTTCTTGTTCTTTGGTTTCTTTCGGTCTCTTACTTACATGTTCATCCACATTTTCAACATTTGATTTTGTTTTATTTTGTTCAAAGGAATCAACATTATCTGCGGTAAAATCACTTCCCTCTTCAATCACAGAAAGAACAATCCCATGTATTTCCTCCTACTGCATTACCATCCCTCCTTCAGTTTGATTTAGATGACTTTTCTGTGTCTTAGCATTTCCTGGCATAGGATCACAAACAATTACTTTAAGGGACTTTGCAACATCAGTTTCACTCACATAAGCATAAACAAGGTCACTATATGACGTAAGACCTTTATTCTTACCTTTTTGTATCCCCTTTTGTTCCTTCGCCTGTTTTACAAGTTCCCTCATTCCACTCACGTCATCATTTTATGGTGATACTTCTCCTTCCGCAGCTCCCTCGATCTGACCAACTTCACTTTCATGACAATGATCAAAGACAACATTCTCCTTATCCTTCATCATATCCTTGGGGTCATTCACATAAAAAGGTTGTACTTCCATTTCAACATCACTTTATGTATTAAAATCTTTTGTTAGTTTTGTTGTAGACAGTTTATAAGTGTCAAAAAGGAGTTAAATAGACTATATATTTTAGGCACTTTGATTACTTGGTTTGCAAGTTATCCAGTGAAAAGCTCACAAATACTGAAGAATCATTCAATTAT
>Ga0315914_1000216_pt1 | contig 61147 bp, 40 predicted proteins | sample MpolenodulesMG_FD_203920 | JGI IMG/M metagenome (GOLD analysis project Ga0315914, IMG submission 203920) | Medicago polymorpha root nodule microbial communities from Los Angeles, California, United States - elongated nodules | ecosystem: Host-associated > Plants > Roots > Nodule | place: USA...
TTTTCTCATATTTATTGAAAATCCAATTCACGTGTTGATACAATGATTTCTTTTATATTTTTCTCTTTAACTTTTATTTAGTATTGGTATCGTTTTTTTGTATATTTTTTGGTTTACCATTTTCTTATTTATTTCATTCTTATTTTTTGGTATGTTAAAGTCAATAGGATAATAAGCAATAAAATAACACTTGTAACTCCCCTATTTCTCACGTTCCAAACAAACTTAAGAAACTTATGTTGCGGCATAAGTTCAAATAATGTACAATCTGATTTGATTTATTGTCAGTTCAGGTCATATTTCTATTCCTGACTCAACAAAAAAACACAAAATAATCTTGGATTATGTATTATGTTAGTCAAATTAGTCTCTCACATTAAATTTGGATATTAATAATTTCAAATTTCCTTGATGTGGCAAGTGAAAAGGTCATTAGACGTCGTGAGGTGTACTCATAGACTAAAATCAAACTAAATCAAAAGTTAGTCAATTTGTAATTTCTATTTTTAAACTTATTTTATTAAATAAAAACTAATAATGTTATGTATAGAAAATAGTATTTCACGGATTGATCAGGATACACATTATTATAATTTCATATCATGATTTGCCCGTCTTTCAAGAGGTTACTTGGTTGCGGATTCATTCTTGCGCCTCAAGGTATTCGGTTTGAGACCCAGCACCGAGAGAAAAGAATTACATATCATGATTTCCTACTTGATTTTTGTAAATTCCACCATTTTGCCGTTAAACTGTTTTAACTACGGAATGTACTTCGCGATGGGTTCACGAGTTTTCCCTTCGAAATGTATAGCATCACTTTCATCCTTGTTTCAACGTCACACCACCACACATCATCCATTGCTGGTGTTGCTTCACTTCCTCGAGAGCTAAGGTGTTGAGGCGCATCGACTTAGTGATCAAATGGGAGCTCTCATTCCTCGGTCAAACAAAGAAGGTATGTCAAAGACTAAAAATGGAAAAGAAAAAAAAACTAAGATATTTTATTTTTCTCGTTTTGAACATGCAAGGTTGAATATTTTGATCTTCAAAATTATGTTAGTTGAGATGTTGAATGATCAAAAACAATGAAATCCATCTTTATTTTGTAAGCACGATATCATGAGGACAATGAGTGCTAAGTGCTAACAAGCTCAAGTTTGCCAACAAAACCAGTATAGTTTGTCCAAGTCAGACTATTTATGGCATGTTTAGATGGACACATTTTATCTTATCCAAGCACAAGTGTTCTTACATACATACCCTAAAAAAGCAGTGCGCTAAAACTTGTTTTGCTTGAATTTGTTCTTGCATACTGTAAATTTTGCTAGTTGTTTAAACAAATTATATACATTCTATCCAAAGCATACCAACCAGACATTGAAAATAATAGAATTAACAATAAATGTCGAATAAAACAAGAATAATACAAGAATAACACCTCCAATAAATGGATCATGCTACATTCTACATCCTAGTCACCTATACTATGAGTATTCTTCACCTGCACAAGTGATCTGCATCTGAAGAATTTTTCAACCATTTTTCCAACATACGCGATAGCACATCATAAACCACCCCAAGAGGCACACCATTTGTCTTCTTCATCTTGAATTTAGCAGAGTCCGAATGAATGATGATAGCTGCAGAAACATTTAGTACACAAGTGGGTTTAGCCTTATAACTAATTTAATCACATAACACATGCAATTAACCCCTTACTGAGGTACCAGAATAAAGTTGCTAATCATTTGCCAAATTTAATAATATACATCCTTACATATATACCTAGCAAATAGAGAACAGTAGAAGGGTCTGGTATTCATTGTTTAAGAAAGTGGTCAATAAGTGTTCAAAACAGTTTGACAATGGTTAATCTGAGACTTTTGTTTCCACTAGTGCAATTACAGTAATTGTTTGAACAAAACCATTTGCAAAATATCTAATGAGACCATCATTAGCTATTGACTCAATCCTTACAGGAAATAAAAACAAAATTTTTTAGCATGTGATACACATGAAAAAAGGAGTTTCCAGCAATTCCACTGAATTCAGCATACAATTTACTCAAGTAATGTCTTACTCGAGGAAATTTCTACATCTAGTTTTCATTGATTCTATCTATTTTTTGTATTAACATGTTCAAATTATTTATTTTACAGAAAATGTTACTTCAGATTAGAATGCTACACAAGATAAGATAGGACTAGAAAGTGAATCATTAGAGAGAAAAAGATGGTACAATCTCATCTTAGGTGGTTTAGACATCGAGAAAAAAAAATTGAGGAAATTTAAAACATGACTTTTAGAGGGAATGCGGCAAATATATAACATTGAAGTGTAGATGTTCATAGTTTTTTGTCGCTTAGGGGGCAACCACTCTTATTGAGCTATGCATGGTTCCATGTGGAAAAGACAGAAAATCAAAGACAAGAGTATAGGAAGACTAAGGAAAAACATGGGCCAAATCAGAAAAAGATAGTTAGAAGTAAATGGTTGATCTTTAGACCTAATAATTGATAGGGATTTATGATGTTCAATCCATATAACCGACCCTACCTACAAAGAAATCATAGATTATTATTTCTATTTTAAACAGTAAAGAATAATGATTAACTACAATAAAATTCTACCTACTAACATTCAAAATGGGTCCAGTTCTTAAAGAAAAGTAAAGATGAACAGAAAAAGAGTAAGGTATGGTTTTCCAGATACACAAAAATACCTGAAAATCATTCAACTATTACTCCACTTCAGGGGCCTCTTCCGAATCAGACAACGGCAATAGGGTACATATCCCAATCAAGTGACCATTGAGGCACACAAAATACTCAATATCATCTTCATAAGACCCCAACCTGCAGCTAGCACTTTGAGGAATCATTTTAGCTTGCTGCATGCTCCACAACTTCGCCTTACAATAAGGGCAAACTTCTGTTTGGTGAAGCTTAGCACCTTTACTAATAAGCATCTTTCTGACCTTTGACGTTGCAAACGATTTAAAAACTCCACGGAAGAATCCTATATCTCCTTCTTCACCTTGATCCAGATGCTCACAAGGATCAGATACATACAAAACATCAGTTCTGCATTGTGGCAAAAGAAAGCTCTTCCCTGATGTTCTAGAAAATCGAGTCTGATACACAAAGTGACCAGGGATCTGGTTCTGAATGTTTTTAAACAAGCCACCTTTCGTGCATCCCGAACAGTACGTAAGAAGCTTCCCTAATGCCCTCCAGTTCCCATCAACGACGTGGCTCCCGGTTGATTGCAGATCACACAACATCTTTGGAGCTCTTGTTCGACAAAACTCTTTCCATAGAACTCGCTTGGCAAGATCGTCAAACCATTTGCACACACATGATAGAGCAGCAATCAGCTTAGGATTCCATTTTAAATTATGAAACACTAAGAAAATCGCATCTTCACTTAGATGCCCTTTGGAACATTGACAGCTAGCTGAATGTATGCATCGGTACTGCTTTGTGATAATCATTTTCTTCTCCTAGCAAAACTAAAAGAAAAGTTATCAGTTTATAAACATTTCAGTGATATGAAAAGTTCAGCAAGATCAAGACTACTCATTGAATCGATATTGAAATATACAAATATATACTTAAGCAAAATAGAATTCATATTCAACTAAAAGGGTTGCAATTCATAGTACTCACAAACCAGTTCAAGAAAAGAAAAATAAAATTTCTGCTTCCAACAGTGTGCTGTGGGTTTAAAGTTTATTGTTACTTCAATTGCTTTGACCTTACTAGTTTTACAACAACTCATCTCCAAAAATGAAAATGAAGACTACAAATTTACAATATGTTTGGGTTGGTTTCTTATTCTCATTTTCTGCTGATATATTTCCATCACAAGTATAGTTACAGATATACTACCTTGTTTTATTTCCCTCATGTATTCAAAATTTTGTCCCCAAACAAGCTCTTAAAATATTAAGTTAGAAAATCCAAACAATACTCAATCAATTTGGCTTCAAGCCATTCCTAATTTTAGCAGCAACATACACTCACATACGAAATCATCAAAAATCATACACCTAAGGCTTTGTTTGCGAGTTTGGAGGGGAAGGGAGGAGAAGGCTTGGGAAAAAGGAATGAGAAAGTGGAAGAAATAAAGGAAAATGGGAGGGGAGGGCTTTGGGGGTTAATTTTTTTTCATAATACAAAGCCCTCATCATTTGGGGGAACTAAAAAATTGTATTAGAGGAGGGTTTTGGGGGGTTTTGGAGGGTTTAGAAGAATTCTTCAAATTTAATCTATGTTGTTATAATATTTTTAAAATTAAAAATATAGTAATCATATGCATTAATTTATCATTCTCAAAAAAACTACTCTTTGGTACTTTCAACAACCATAGCAATGGTTTTGTGCCTAGACTTTTGCATGCATGGATAATTCTGAAGTGGTCCAGTGGGTGTGTTAGAAAGAATGGGCAAGTTTGTGGAAATGAAGTTGTATCTAAGCGTTGTACTAGCATAAAACTTTCAACTGTTGCATCCATTGTAAACTTTATTAAGTGGATCTTTTATGTGTTCAACAACACTTAGCAGAAAGGACAACTATATCATCAATAAAATGGATGTTGGATGATGAAAGTGTGTTGATGAAGACTATGGCCAGCTTGCTTATTTCTCAAATATTGACTCAAATGCAAGAGTCCATTTTCCCTCATATTTTCTACCCCTCAAAGCCTTTCCTTCCTTCCCCTCCCCTCCAAACTCCCAAACAAAGCCTAAGAATTCAAATATTCACAAATCCCTCAAATCATACATAAAAGTCGTGTTTAAATAAAGAACTTAATTACGCGCTTATAACATAACCAGTTATCATATAATGCTTATGTATAAGCTAATTCTATAATAAAAGATAAAATAAAGTCAAATCATTTTTCTATAAAATATAAGTTGTATTCATTATCTATCCTGCAAAGCTTGTCGAAATAAGCTGAAAACAGCCTATGTCCGTCTAATAAGTTATTTCCATAAGCTCCCCCAAACAGTCTCACGGAAGTGTTTATGTCAGTAGACAGACTCAAATAAGCCAGCCCAAACTCATCAATTAATGGATGTGTTTGTATCTGCAGTCAATCAGGTGATGGGTCTGTTTGTACCAAATAGTTTTTTAAGTCTTGTTACACGCAAGAAGCTTACCATTTTTTAGAATCTTGATTACAAAAATATACAAGTAATTGCTATTGATACTAAACACCTTCCTTAATTTGAGATAAGATATCTTAAATGAAGAAATCAACAATTTCCCTCCTCTACTCAAACACCATTTTCATCACCTTAACACTTTTATAGACAGACTTCGAAACCAAGTCACTTTATCCCCACTTTATCCACAACCTAACATGCGCATTCAAACTTCGCATTGTTCCTGCAATACCACCACACAAGTTGTGATGTGGTAGTGTTGCAGTGTCACACGTAGTCTGATATTGCACAACAAGCTGGAGAATAAAATAATGGTGATGAATCGACTTTAGTTACTAACTCCAGCTGAAGAAATGTAGAAATGTCCGGTTGATAAAAAATATGTACAGTTGATAAAAAATGCAGAATACAGAAAATCTGATTTAGATACCTTTCCTCAATCAATGATCGGCGACGTTTAGTAACAGTAACAATTGTGAAATTGTAACAAAAACTTAAGAGCTGTTTTGTATATACACATCAATTAATTGATTGCTGAAACATTTTTACTTAAAAGAGAAAATGACCAAAGTTATCAACTACCTATAAATGACAATAATCTACCACAGTACAGAAAAAGAAAAACAAAAATTGTCAATTCAATCGGTGAACAACACAAAAGAATAAAGTTTTGCTAAATTTTCTCAATCCACATCAACCAGTCCCAAGATCATAGATCACCCAGATATTTCCCATCAATAATATGCAAATCAAGTTAACAATACAAAGATTGATAAGAACTTTGACTAAAAAAATCGAATAAAATTTAGAGTGGAATGAATCAAAAATTGACAAGAACATCGAATTTTATTTTATAGAGAGTGAGAGAGAATTACCTCGAAACCCTAGAAAAACCCACCTCTGAGTGCAATTGGAACAATCGAGAGAGAGAATAACAAGTTATCAACAACAGTGTTGAGTAGTTTTCAGCTAATATAAGGGGCAATTTGGTCAAGAAATGTAATAAGATAAAGAAATAAAGAAGGTAAAGGAGTAAGGACAATGCAGAAAGAAACAGAGATTGTTGCAAGTTGCAAAGATTTTTTTAGGACAATCATTTGGATCATAGTGCCATTGTTATAATCCAAATTATGGGGCCCAGTAATGTTGCGACACGTGGTGGTTATGGATGACATAATCATTTCATAGCTGGCACAAAGTAGATTATTTTGAAAAACAATTTTTTTAGGGAATTTTTTGAAAAATACAACTCCTACTAAAGGAGACAAAATATTGATATAAATAATTGTGTCAATATTTGAATTTTTTTTTTTATCTAAATACTTTTATTGTGTTTTTATTGTCTCTCTTCTTCTTTCTCTATATTATTTTTGACCAATAACATAAAACAAAAAGTATGGTGTTTCAAAAGTTGTCATAAAATTTTGTGTAAATATCATTACTCCTCCAAACAACAGGTGATCAAGTTTGCATACGTGTATTATCTATATAACATTGATCATATTTTTTTCATTAATATATAAAATGTTAGATTTTTGTCAATGAATAATTTTTAAATATCAACTTTATTATAAATTTTGCTAATAAATTAATTTAAAATATTAAAAGTCAAAATTGTATATTAACATGTGAAACAATAAACTAAATCATTTGAGACGCATGAGTAACTAGTTTGTTTAAATAATCAAGACTTTGGCTTAGAAATTTGTGCAACTATTTTTTTATTAATAGATAGACGAAATTACAATAATCAATAAAAACTTAACATTGGAAGTATTGGGGTGGGGGCCTGTAAATAAGAGAATCTAAAGGGATTGCGTATGATTTGGCAATTATGATTTGGGTAATTTAGAAAACTATAAACGGGTGCATCTTTAACAATGAGATTGCGAGGTAGGATGCGCTAGTGGAGGATATCGTGGAGGTCGTTGTTGGGAAGATTTAACATTCAAGCTTTACGAGTGAATTTAGTATCCTCGAGATTGTTTGTTGAGCGTAACACAAACCGGCATACAATGATTATATCAAAATACAAAGGCACACACCTTGCAAATAAGGCACAGACCCTAAGAATGAATCTCATTTCATTGTTAAACATAAACTATTCTAGGTATGGATGACTATCAAAGTCGTTCAAATGATTTTGTTTCAAGGAATAATTAACAATATCAACACATCATATAGCATATTCGTATTTGGAAAATGCAAATGACAACATGTAATATTAAATACTAAATATTAGATAAATAAAAACATACGCACTTAAACGTTACTATTCGTTTAGTTTCATAATATTTGTCACTTTTAAGGAATTTACACATACCAAAAAATCAAATTAATTTTGTTATTTTTTATTAAATTTTTGTATTTTTTCTATAATACCTTTAACCATTTATTATTTTATTTTATTTTTTCTCTCTTTAAAATAAATAGGTAAGAGTATTATCGACAAATCAATAATTAATTTTGCATTGAAAATTGAATGTGACAACCGACAAATAAACTGAAACAAAATTATCCTACGAAAGCGACAATTAAAAAAAGTAATATTTTGGAAATACTTACACCAACTCGATAAAAATGTTTCTAACGAAGGATCCACATTTATCATAGTAAGAACCTAAAAGTTTATTCAATGAATTCAAAGCATATTATGTAACCAAAAAAAGAATTCAAAGCATATTCTAATTAATTCAATTCAAAGACACGCACATATACCTTTCTGCTAAATTAACAATCACGTAAGTACAAACAAGTAAAGATACGCAAACCAAACTATCAATACATTCACTTCAAATGATTTTATTCTGATAGTATATACCAATACCAAAGCCACAAAACACGTCTCTGATTCTCAAATTTTGAGTCACTCCTGTTTCTGAAACCACACTTGCTGCGCAAAATACACATGAGATACAAAACATGTGAAGCATCCTCTAACCAATCTCCTAAAATCTCTCACTGTTGAAGAATTATCCATTGGTACCACCAGAGTAGGATTTTAAGTGGCGCAGCGTCTTATGACGCGGCGCTGAGATAATGAAAGATCGTTTTTGTAATGTGACGTGTGCTAGAGGCACACAAATTTTGTATCCTTAGCAATGTTCTATAAGTCGGACCAAATGATTCAATCAGTTGAACCATAAACAGACATTGTGTACGATTTAGTTATTTGAATAGTCCAATCGTGATTTTCTTCTGATTTGAATGGTTTAAAGCAGTTGATATATGATTGTTTTAAGAATAATGATGTGATAAACTTCCTTAAATATATAAACTCACCTGCATAGATTAGTTTCTTGTGATCCTGATGCTGCTACATAGTGCATAAGCTAACGAAACGATAGTCGATAGATTATATCTAAAACTATGTTTCTACAACACAAAACGCGTTCTAAAACTTGTCTATACTACTCCTGCAACAAGCTATAGACAGTATTAGCATCAACATGGAGACATTGAACAAAGCCGTACGAAAACAAGAATCAAATAAAGGGCACTGATTTAACTTCCCATGACTATCAGATTGCCATAATAAATATCCACAATATAAGAATTAAGAGTTATAATACATAAACCATGATGGACTTATAGTTGTCACAAATATGAAAAATTACCATAACTGCTATGAGTCGAATAGATAAACCATGTTTTTAGGCTTATCTACAAATATGTGATCCAACAAATTGATTGCCACCCAGCATAAGCGACTTTAACGACACTCAAAAGATGCATACAACATTCAAAATTAACAAAAAAGAAGAGAGAAAAACAATGCAGTAGGAAATAAATCAAAGTTAGAAAAGTGAATCCCCAAATCAGAATCACAATAAAAAAAAAAGTGCATAAAAGTGATTGCAAGATACTTCTACAAATTCATCAAGTCTCCATCCACACTTGACCAAAACAAATAGGATGTTGGTGTTATATGCATAATCGAGAAAAGATATGTAAAGATCTAAAGCAAACAACTATGAATAAGTTAAGTACCTAAATCGATTATGTTGGAGCTTCCGCTGAGATCAATAAAAACATTAGATTGACGAACCAGCGAAACAGAATGATGGGCGAATAAACAAATGAATCTTTGAACTCGATCAATTGTGAGATGAAACAAAGAACCTTAGATCGAATGCAAGATTAAATGAACGAAACCACAGAAGGAGCGCTATATGGATTGAAGCAAGTTCCATGAGTGTGTGATGCAATACTCATTGTTTTAATTAATGCAACGGTTCTTAGGTTTCGATTTTTCCCACTGCGTGTGATGCATTCCACTGTATATCATGTCCGTACATAACTAGAGAGACCCTTTCATTGCTACACTGAAGCCGTAGAAGGCTACATCAACCCCATTTTTACTATTTTCAATGATTCTGTTTTAATATTTCTGTTTTCCTATTATTTTGACTAGGTTTTACCGTAATTCTCTCTCTAACACGCGCGCGCGCACACATAATCTAATTTTAAGGCAGAAATAATTAGATATGGATGGATGAAGAATACAGAACTCAATTATAGGATGACAATGGCTGTGCGCTTAGAAAGTTAAAGTGTAGTAGTGATTATTGGCTTCCAAAACAATACTAATATACACTTATATGCTAAGTCCCTGTAACATTTAATGAATAAGCTAGTAAGTTTGTAAGCAAATGAAAATAAATAACGATAAATGACATGTCTTATGAAAATGCTTACCTCCTTCACACCAATTTTGATAACTCTTTCTTCCAAAACAGATAGAGGAACTTTTGATCTTTTGAGAAATGACATTCTAGAAATTGACGACATTAGACTCACAAACAAGCTATCAGTCACCATGTACATTGACGGTCCTTTAACAAATGATGATTTTGCAAAAGAGGACTTAGGATCAGCCATTTGAACTGGTACAAATTTTTCTGGAAAACCAATTTTATCGTAAGAATAATCCGCTGCTTTTGTAAGATTGAGAACACATTTCCCACTTTTGTGATCATAGTAAGTATGAAAATACTTTATAGGTAAGGTAGTTGCACCATTAGCTCAAATTGCGTCGCAATGAGAGGCTTAGTTAGTTTATCTTTGTGTCCCTGCGACATTAAATATATATCTAGACTCAAGTCACACAAGCTCTTGAATATGTTATCAATGCAGCTTAAAAAGGAGAATCCTTGAAGCATGTGTAATACCCCTCCTAAGGGGAATGTTAGAAAACTTAAAAAAAATTCAGTAAAATCATCCCCAGCTTCAACAAACAGAATTTGTTCATTTGATTTTCTTAATGTAACTTTCACTTTCACAGATATTTGCATATCGTCGTCAGACAGTAGCTCTCCAATCAGAAAATCTAAATTGTTTCTTTGGTTCAAATTATCGACAGGTTGGTTCTTCTTTAAAATAAAATCGGTGAAAGGGGCCTTCGAGATTAATGATAACTTGAGAAGATCAACTATCTATAGAAATTGAATAAGAAATAATCAATTAGAGAAAATAATCAATATTTAAAGACGATATATAGAATAGAAGATGAGAAAACATGCCTCTTTCTTGTAGATATCAACAGCTTGTACCTCAATAGCATCAATAGTATCGAATCCAAGACTAGCATGGACATGGAGACCACAATTTTGAATCCAGAGCTATCCAAGAAATTCTGGTTTTTCTTTTCTGCAATCTGCATCCTTTGGAGTTTGCGTGTATGAGGACGAGCTTTCTGCAGACAAAATTCCAGTTTCAACACCCTCTTCTTCAGGTTTTAGCAGCATGCCGTTGTTTTTCCAACATAGATTCTATTTCCTTAGTCTTGAGATCTTCCAATGAGCATACATGATCTTATTATAATCCGTAAGTTTAACTATTTCTTCACCCTTAACAACCAGTAGCTTATTCATCTTCTCTAAATTCTTAAGAGAAATATCATCCAATATTTTTCGCAGTTCACAATCCTTGTTCTCTCCGGCTTAGGCAAGAGCCTCCATACGCTCAATGCTGAATACTTCATCTCTCAGTTGTGAAATTTTTTGTCTGAAGATTCTTCTGCAAATTATCAAGCTGCTCACCTAGTCTAATTACGCGTTCTTCATGCTCTCTTAGTGAACTATTTTTCTCATCTAATTCTTTTCGAAATTATAAACATTGGAGCTGCGCTGATTGAGCTGATGCGGCACCTGAATCTTCTGCTACTCTAGTTACTACTAGCTGTGTCCTAAGATCATCCGACTCCTTTATGTGCTTCTCAGAAGAAGAGGTTGAACCCTGAAGTTGCTCGTTTTTTTTCCTTCCAATTCCATGATCTTTAAATTAGTCTCTGCGTCCTGTATTGTTAGAGTTTCTTTAGCATATGATTGTTCTTGTGAAACCAATCTACTTTGAAGCTCCTTCCATTTTGAAGCTAAAGACACAAATGTTGAGCATGGCTCGTAGACAATAAAGAGGGGCAAGGGCGGGGGAGCTGCGCTAGTGTAGCGTTGCAAACTCACAGATCATAGATCAACACTTCAAGGTCGTTGAGTTGAAAGCAATTAATGTATACATTTCATTCCCTTATTTTCACAAAAAGGGTACTGAATAGTAAATTCAAATTCAATGCATTCCTCTGAACTAGTTAGTTTTCATTTGATTACAAATTTGAATTCCAATGAAATTTCGCCTAATTTTTTTCTGGCCTCGAGTGCACCAAGTATTCACTTTCATCATAATCGTAATTAAATGGAAATAGAAAGAGAGAACCCTTGCAGTTAAGCTATGATTTGAACGTATCACCAGTTCAAAGTTCAGTACAATTTTTAGGATATACACACGGTTGATTTCATCGGCGGTCTTTTTAAGATCTTATGTGAAGATATATATCAAAACATGTATTTTCTGTATTTTTATTCTCTCAAAAATATATTGTTAAATGGTGATGAGTACAAGAAAGTAAGAATCAAAGTTTTAAATTGCTTTTATGACCATCATAATTCTTAATATTGCAAATAACCGTCCAATGCATCTAATAAATTATTGGTATTAACAAAATCACACTGCTTAAAATCACTTTCACTATGAAAACAATAAGCTTGTAACAAAAGCATTTCTATAAGCGCAAAATAACTTTATAAAGATAAGAATTCAAAAATAGAATGAAGCATGTTTACTCAAACTATTTGATGCTATTTATGATGAGCGGTGAACAGTGAATACAAAGATTATTCCCCTTTCAACTCTAATTTAACTTCAACAAGGAAAATCTAACCATCAGCTTGTTAACTTGACTGACATCTACTGTCACAAGCTTTGGTCTATCATCCTATTATTTCTTTACCAAAGTAAATGAATGTTCAGAATCACATCGAGTTTGACAAAATCACAACGATGCATTGTGATTTAGTCAAACTCGTCTAGATCCAAACATGCACTAAACGAAATAACTAGAAAACGTCTACTGAGAGCATTCTCTCATGTTTTTTTCTCGTTGAGAGAAATTAAAGTTTCAAATGCACCAACCAAAGCTTTCACCTTACCCTTTTGAGTTTCAACCAGTTTACTAGCTGTTTCCTCGATCACATTATTCAACAACATTTGTTCATCTTTCTTCCCCTTCACATCTTGATGTCTCAAGACAATTTTCTCAAGACCAGTTATAGCAACAGTTTCATCGCCATCAGTAGCATTTTCCTTCAACACTTTTCCTCCATTGAGTTTAAGCTTACTTGGACTATTTTTCTCGACTTCAGTTTCAGCCAAATTTTCAATCTCACCCTTTTGAGGTTTCTCATTCTCCTCAACTTCCAAATCCAATGTCTCCAAACTTTCCTTGTTTTCTTTTCCATTGTTTCCTGTTGGACTACTTTTCTCAATTATAGCTTCAGCCAAACTTTCAGTCTCACCCTTTTGAGATTTCGCATTCTTCTCGACTTCCAAATCCAATGTCTCCAAAGTTTCCTTGTTTTCTTTTACATTGTTTCCTGGAAAAGAATCCTCCTCAAACTCACTTGTTGCATATTCAGATTCCTCTTGATCTTCTTGTGATGAAAACTTGGATGATGACAATGATTTAGCGGGGCTTAATTCAATATCTTGGATTGCATTTTGATCATGAAAAGCATTGTCTTCATTTTCCATCTTGATGACATACAAAGTCTTTTCCTTGGCTTCACTGTAGTGTTCCTCAGGTTCATTAATTCTAGGCTTCAGATTATTCTTAACTCGCAACGCGGTTTTCAGGCTTTTATGCATATTAATACATGCAATTCTTTTTCTAGAAGATTTCGATGACGAAGAAACCCTTGGTGAAATTGCTTTGGAGGAATCTAGATTCAATGAAGTCACATGCGTTTCAGAAAACTTCGATGAAGTTCGCGTCTTCTTGATAGTGGAATTCAATGAAGTTTTGGCCATCTGAGAAGTCGATATTGGATGAGTTTTCAGCCTTTGAGAGGTTGATTTCAATAGAGGTTCCTCCTTCTTGAAATTTGGTATTGATGAAGCTCCAACCCTCTTGGAAATTGGTTTTGGAGTAGTGTCCACCTTAGAACTTGATGAAATTTCTTGCCTCCTTGTTTTGTAGGTAATGGAATTCTGCGATTTTGGAAGGAGGGGCAATCGCTTCACACCGACCAATGATGTTTTCTTCCTGTTTATCACAACTTCGTTGCCAGGTTTAACTAGCTCACCTGGTCCAGTTTTAACGACCTTTATCGTGTCTGAGACATTAGAAATCCAGACCTCAGAATCAGTTGATTTTCTGTGTTTGACCAATGACATCTTCGTTGGTTCGGAATTCATTGATACGCGAAGTTTCACACCTGACGTTACGACTTCAGCAAGGTTCTGTAGTGTACTTCTGTGAAGTTGTGTCCTTTCAGCTATCCTAGGTATGAAACTTGTTTTCTTTTCCTCAAATGCAAGCTTCATCCCATATTTGCAAAAATCATGACAGGAACCTGTTGAATCTTGAAGACAACGAGGAACAAGTTTTTCTTCATTGTTTCCAGGACTAGTTTTTGCAGAAGAGTGTCTTCTTCTTAATTCGCCGACGCGTGACATAGTTACTCCAGAAATCACTGGTACATCAATACATTCCTCGGCCATTTGATCTTCAAGAAACAATCCTGAAACCGCAGAAGAAGACACTATTCAATGGTTAATAACAGAAACTGCAATAGCAAGGCCTATTCAAAATTTCAGCACAAGAAAAACATAAGAGAGTAATTATTTAGTATCTAAATTGACCACTCTTAATGAATAATACTATTTACAAATCATAATCTTTATAAGTTGCAAAACAAAATATATGATTTTATGATCTCTAATTAAACATTTGGCTTAATTATCCATAAATGGAAATAATGTACAGAAATTAATGTATAAGAAATTCAACATCAGAATTACTTGGTTTCTCATCTGATTCATGTACATTAAATTAAACAAATTCGAATTTGAATTCAAATGATACACGTGAAACAATAAATGCAATAAGAACATACCATAAAACAGCAATCATATAAAACAAATGAAATCATAAAAAACTGATGAAAATAATAAAAATAAAAATAAAAAACTAAGAGGCTCCCTCATTCATTAATTTCAGCCACCCAATTTAAAAAATGTACTTCAATGAACAACATTCTAACTTCTAATAAACAAATTTTCTGCATGTATAGGCGTTTCAATTGTGCATCTCTAAGATTTAAGAAAATCTTTGAAGCATCGACTTAGTCGACATACATCAGACACTATACTAATACAATACATAGACATAACTAATAATTTAAGAAAATGATAAAGATTGGATATAACTATATGGGTTAGTGTTATGTCAATGTTGGATACAGACACACACAGTGTCGGTCGCAAGGTTTTTTATGGCGATTCCCAACCGCAAATGCAACCACAACATATAGCATTTTGAAGTCCCGCAACCTCAATTTCGACAGCATCAACCACATTTTCTTTCTAGTATGAAGGTTGACGGTGCAACCCTAATTGCGACCAAAATGGCAATTTAAAACCACGGTCGAGGCAACATAGAAGGAAATCAATAAAGAATAAAACAACAACTTTAAATATAAAGCATTACAATCAGATTCATTTGGTCGTTTTCATCTTAAATATGCATCTAACTCATGCTAACATATGCATAAGACAAATAATTTCATACGTTATATTCATAAAAGACAAAAAAAAACTCACCTTACACTAAATTCTTCAGCAAGCCCACATCAAAAAACTTCAAAAAAAAGGGTATACTTTGAAACCCTTTTTTCAAAACTCAATCAAAATTCCATATTTCAAAGAACTCACTAATTTCTCACAAAAATAAACAAAACCAATGTAATATCATAGTTTAAAAAAAAACACATACCTTTGTTATATAACACCACATCACAGAGAAAAAAAAATAGGGTTAGGGTTTAACAGAAAAACAAGAAAAAAGGAACAGTTTCTAGTTTCAAAATTTGAAATGAAGATTAGGGTTCAAGAGATTGTAACAGTTTTTGGTTTGGTTTGGTTTTGGTTGAGCGTGTTAGGTGTTACTACACTATAGCGCGTTTGTTATATAATCTAAAAATAAGAGAGAAATATTTTGTTATTTTTTTTGGCGGGTACAAAGATTTTCTAAATTTCCTAAAAGAAATTTGTTTTCTAAACTTGACATCTTTTCAGATTTATACTTGCTTCTTTTTTTGGTTATATTATTATACCTTTTCACTTTTATATGAGAAAAATATTAAAAAAAAATTAGATTGTTGAGATTTTTTAATGGAAACATAAAGTAGAGTATTTTTTTTAAGGGAGAAAGTAGAGTATATAAAAGAAATAAAATCCTTATAAAAAATATAATCATAGCAATATATAAAATGAGAAAATCAAGTGTTGTTATTTTAACAGATTTATGATTTATTATGTTGTAATTAGAATATTTATTTGATTTGTTAATTAACTGTTGATAATATCCATTTAAGTGATCGTAAATAGTTTTACATCCAACACTTTGCGGTTACAAAATGAGTTCACGTAGCAATATTATGAGTTCTCTCACTTTGTAGATTTTAACATTTGTATGAAAACTTTTTTTTTTTTTTAATAATATGAAACTTTATTGTAGACTTTGAATTTCAAATTTTGAAATATTGAAACGATAATTAAAATTTAACCGGATCATCAAAACTTTAAAAGTGATCAAGTGTGACACATGAAAAAGTGATCAAGTCTTTTGCTCTTCCAAACGAAATTTAATAAAAAAAAGAAACTGAAATTTCAGCATTGAGTACTTAGATTTTATTTTTTAGAGGAGCATTGAGTATTATAGATTTTCTTTTTTCAACATTAAGACAAGGATGGGCCGTTTTGATTGATTTTCATCATTTATTATTTTGATATACAATATGAATTTGTATTTGAATAAACATAACTTCGTTCAAAAGAAAAAAAACATACTCCACTTCTTGTTTGTTTGTTTGTTTTTATTTTTTTACAAGAAACGTAACATCTTGTTGATCCTCTAAATAGGCATCTTGTTGATGCTAAGTTGTCAATTTTGGTAACTTTACTGTCACTCATATTGTCCTCATTTTTTTTTCTTTTTGTCACTCAAATTGTCCTCATGTTTTTATAGTGATTATTATGAGTCTCAATTCAATTCAATCACGAAGGGTTGAGGTAGATTAAAAACAACCCCATATTCTCCTACACAGCATACGTAGAACCAAAAGCTTTCAACCTGCAGATCTCAATAGATCAGAAACAAAATAAGGGGAACAAAGGTCACTAAAGCAAAACACCAATAGACACCACCTCAACCATACCCACACAGTTGCGCGAGGTGCAGCTGGTGTGATGATCCAGAGAGAGATGACGGGCGTATAACACTGCTCAAAACCATAATGATTTGAATCTGTGTTCGAAGCTCCCTCCAAAGCTAACCATTTAACCAAAGGCATCAGAAGCTGAAGCCCAACCACCATCGTAGAAATTTCCTATCTTCGAGTCGAGGATATATGAAGATTGAAGATAAATGGTTCTTAGAAGACATAATCATATTCGAATCGTTGTAATTCAGTTTTATCCAAATCAGGAAACTCCGTCAGTGTTTTGAGTCTTTTTATTGAGAAATCATGTAAATCAACAAAGCAAGACATCAAGTGAAGGATCGAAGATGTAAATATCGAAGGTCAAAATTTAATAAGAAAATTTATTCAAGCCATTACATTAGAAAGGAATGTATAAAAACATCCTACTTTATGACAATTGGCATTGCATTTAATTATCTCCTTCGTCGCTTAACTCAATTGGGTTGTCTTCGACGGTCCCTAGGGCACCTGCTTTTGGTTGAGGACCGAAATAACAAGTCCTCTCGCTCCTCCTCAGCCTTGACTGGCTGTACACTGGTACCTTCGATTAGCTTTTTTTAACGGAACCATCACATTCGATTATGTGCCATGTCACATGCGATTTTGCTTTCTTCTTATCACTCACATTTTTCAATTGAACATCACCTTGATTCTGAGACATATCAGAGAAGGAAGAGGAGGAGGGAGTGAGAAGGAGAGAATGAGAGAAATGGTGAAGGTTGGGAGAATATTTATAGGGGAAATGCAAGTCTAGGTTTTATCTAACCATTTTGGTTGGTCAAAAACGTGTAAAAAAATGTGGTAAACCATCTTACCACCGTCTAAAAAATATGAAAAATATGGTTTTGAACTAGCGTGAGTTAACTCACGCTGCGTGAGTTAAGTTACACTGCGTGGGTCAACTCATGCTGCGTGTTGTTATAAACCGAGGCAGAACCTCATTTCCTCATTTCCTATCTCAAAACTCTCTCAAATCTCTCTCAAATTACCCAACTCCGAAATTCCTTCAACTTCAAATCAAACAACACTCCAATAACAACAACAAGTAAGTTTTCACTTAAATTATGTTGGTATGATAGATTTCTTCACTTAAACTAGAATTTTTTAGGTTTAGTGTTTTGTTAAAATTTTGATTTTTTTTGCAAGAAATGATTCAATGTTACATGTAAATGACTTATAGTTCTTAATTGTTATGATGTTTAGATGTTTGCATGTTTATGTTAGATTTTTGGGTTAAATAAGTTTTTTGTCCCTATAAATATTGTGAATTTTGATTTTAGTCCTTAAAAAATTAAACTGAATGTTTTCATCCTCATAAAAAAATTTATTTTGTTTTTGGTCCCTAATGAATATAATTTTGACATGTTTTTGAATTTTTTGAACACAATAAGAATATACAAAGGTTGAACATAATAAACGAACATAATATAGATACAATTTGAACATAAAAGAGTTATAATCTTGATATTTACATGAACATAAATTGGGCTTTAAGGACAAAAAACAAAATAAACTTTTTTATAAGGATGAAAACATTCAGTTTAATTTTTTAGGGACGAAAATAAAAATTCGTTATATTTATAGGGACGAAAAACTTATTTAACCCTAGATTTTTTACACTTAGATTAGATTTTTTTTAGTTTAACGGTTTAGTTTAAATTTTGATTTTTTTGGCAAGAAATCATATAATGTTACATGTAAATCACTTATATTACTTAATTGTTTACATGTTTGCATGTTTATGTTGTAGTTATCATTTTTAGGGTTTATGTATAATTTGCACTCCAAGTGTTTGATGACATGTTTGAATGAGTTTTTCATTGATTGTTTTCAATTTCTTATTTTGTAGATTTGAAGCAATGACCGATATGTTTGACGTTCATGCATAATTCAACGGCGGAGAACCTCAGAGATCAAAGGTTTGGTGCCTTGGTGTAATGTTAAGAGGTCTCAAGGATCAACTGAATGAATTCAACCAAGGAGTCAACCCTGGAGACACAAGGAGGGTGAAATACGTTTGGTATAAACGTCCAACATTCGACGAGGAGAGAATATCATTCAGTTGGGTGGAATTAACGAACGACGATAACATGAGGAGCATGTTTTGGGAGCACAACATGTTCCAGTGGATCGATATGCGTGTAACGTTGTTGAGATCAACTGAAGATATTATCAAAAGTTTGATTCCGCCAGAAGATCGTGATTAGGTACGGAAATGCACCTTCCAACTACAACAATTGTCTTCCTTTGAATGAGGTAATTCAAACTTGTTAAACGGCAGTTCCTAAGCATTCACCCGACATTTCTATTGTTTCTTTCAAAAGATTAAATTCTTGTTAAGCTGGTTTAAATGAAGGTATTGAAGTGTCAAGGAATGTACCTCATTCTTTTGACACTTGAATATAAACATTTAAACCAAGCCTAACAAGAATTTAATGTTTTGAATGGAACAATAGAAATGTCGGGTGAATGCTTGAGAGCTGCTGTTTAAAAAGTTTGAATTTACCCCATTCAAAGGTAAGATAATTGTTGTAGTTAGAAGGTGCATTTTTGAATATAATGTAATGATATGACATATTTAGGAACTTTATGTAATGTAATGTAACTTTTAAGTTATGATATCGAATTCCTTCATATAAGATGAGTTTCAAGAATTCTTTATAATACATGTTATTTTGAATGGAACATTAATTTATATATTCACTTTTCAAATTTATTTATTCAGAACCTAGGGTACCATTAGTCTGCATAAAAAAATTGCACACCATCGTAGCGTGACACTTCCCCATGCATGCAATGTGAGTTAACTCACGCTCGTGTTAAACCAAGCGTGAGTTAACTCACGCCAATTTAGCCGATGGTCACACCTCAAGAACACGTTTTTTTTACAGTTTTTTGACTGCATTTAGTGCATATAAAACCTATGCAATCATTCCTCCCTATAAATACCCCCTTAAACCTTCACCATTTCCTCACATTCTCTCCTTCTTCTTCTCACTCTTTCACCTTTATAGTTTTTGTTTTTTTTAGCTTTTTTGGGGGGCCAATTGAGGGGTAAAAAAGGGTCAAGGGAGGGGGGAAATATGCCAACCTACTAGGGGCACAAAGAGGTCAACCTTTGGTGTAAAAGTAAATTGCTTCTTTTTACCCCAAAAACTTTTTACCGTGGGTAAAAAGACTATTTCTTGGGGTATAAAAAGAACCAGATTTAGATTTACCCCGAAGGAATGATGTCTTTTTACCCTAAGAAGGCTGGTCTCTTTTGCCATCAACCTTGATCCTCTGTAACCCCAAAGTTGGTATATTTTACCTCAAAGAAGCAGATTTACTTTATCACAATAAAATGTATCAAATTATGTAATTGTATCAAAGTATTAATAAAATGAGGTTTTATATGTATTATTCATGTTTATTTCTTCCTTTTTTTTATATTTATATTTATATTAGCATTTATATTATTTATATTACAATTTAAATAAATTCGGAAAAAAAGTTGCATATTAAGAAACGTGAGTTAACTCACGTTGAGCCTTTTTGAAATTAACACTAGCGTGAGTTAACTCACGCATGGGCATTTTGGTCATTTCAGTTGGGAATGAGTAAAAACTGTTGGGTAAAGAGCAGAATTCATACGAAAATTGGATGGATTTCAAATCAATCCTTTACACCTCTCATCAGGTCTAAACCTAAACTTATGGAGTCCAAATCAATCCATAACTCTTTATGGGGCTTGGGCTTGGAGCTTTTCCATTTATTTTGGCTGTCGCTTCTTGTACTCCAAGCACTAGCTCATACAACCAATCATTTACACCTCTCATCAGGTCTAAACCTAAAATTTGATCTAGAGATGTTAATTTGCATCCGTAAATGGAGATCTTCGTGGAGATTGTTTCATTTGGAGATTCGTGGGTGGGTAATGCTTCTTTGTGGGTACAAGGATGGGGGAGAAAGTTCATCTGAAGGTAGTGCGATGAATGGGGGACGAGGATCATATCCCTATTACGCGGGAACTTCATTTCCGATCAATTCAATAAAATACATTGTATATATGTATATACACAAAAATTATATGTTATATATATGCCCTTGTTTTCATGGTTGTTGTCATATATAGTGAATTGTGTCTGAATTCGTTACCCTGTTGACGGTTGGGCTTATTCGCCATTAAAAAAAGATTCAAGTGAAGTGTTCATCAACTCACACATTAATTTTTTTGCAATTTTGTTTTATGTCCATACGTGGGTTCGTTGGATTGTGAAGGTTGTGCACAGTTAATTGCTTTGAATTAGGATTTAGGATCCTTTTACAATTGTTTGTTTTTTGTTTATACTTGGTTGGGTTTCATTTCCTCACAATCTTTATATTTTTTTTTTTTTATATTTTAATTTATTTAGGGTGTCGCAAATCCCTCAACATCCCATTTACTTAAAAAAAAAAACTCACACATAATAAGCTTTACACATTCTTAAGTTATTCTTTACTTCTGCAACACCATAAGATGAATCACATTCATTTGTGATATGTGGTAGGTACACATATATCTTAAAAAGATTTATTCTTTACGACAATTGTTTTTAATCATCATCAATTCTCAAATTTTCCATAAAATAAAAAATAAAAAAAATCTCAAATTATAAGATTTAATAATGCATCGTCTAAAAAATAATAATGTACAAATTATATTGAACCATATTCAGAAATATCTTATTGTCTTATATTAGTATTTGTTATTTTAAAATACCAATAAAAACATCATTTACTTTTTCGCCACTGCTACCATTATTTTCTAGTATATCTTCTTAATCAATTTAATTACTCAACTAACTTTATTTTTAGAAGAGCCACTTACTATTATTTTCTGATCTCTAGATGGAGTAGCTTACATCACGTAAAAACTATCACATATAAAACGGAGATCTCAAATCGAACTTCAATAATGTCAAACCTAATAATTTTGACATTGTCAAAATGAGTTTGGTTTTACAGATGACACTAACTATTTTATTAATAAGAATATTTTAGTTAATAAAACTTATATTAGAGGTATTAACTCAATAATAAGAGCATTGTAACATCAAAGCATTGAGTTCAAATAACTTCAAGGAATGTTATAAAATGATATTTAAGATCACTTTAATTAATAATTGTTTTAGCAAGTTCATAAAAAAAAATTGTTTTAGCAAGTGTCATAATCTTTAAATGACACTTAATGTCAGACGGAGACATAATCTTGAATGGGTACTTTGAGTGTCCTGGTGCATGCATGTGTTGGGTGCAATTGCTTCAATTTCACTTCAAAATTAATTAAGGAGAGGTACAACTCTTAAGTTGTTAGTTTTGTACGGAAGTTTCAAATCAAATTAAGGTCCCACAAAGATAAGGGTTTTGTTGTTTTTCAATTATTTGAGAATACTTGTGCTTGTGTTGTGTTGGGTTGTCTTAAGTGATTTTCGACCTCAAGGTTCTAGAAATAAATGTTGTGGTTTCTAAAGGTTGCTGATACAAATTGGATACCAATTGACATGCTGTTATAGTTTGTTTTGTTCAACTTTTTTGAAGAATTGAAATTGATTTTAGATATGTGTAATTGATTTTGAGATGTTTAAACATTTTTATAGTAAACCTAATTTTGGGTCCGTTTGTTACGGATTAAAATAAAAGTGATTTTGACATAAAATAATTTAGAGATTATATTTTAGAGATTTTGTGAAAAATCAAAATCTATTTTATGTTTGTTTGCCGTAACAAAAATCACTTTTTTTAAACAAATAATCTAGTTTGTTTGGATATAACTATATAAAAAGGATTTTTTGTTACAAAATTAGTTTAATCTTTTAAATCATATTTTCTCTCTCCTCTAAAAAAATCTATTTTTTTAGAAGCTGCTCTTAACAGCTTCTCATTTGAAGCTGTTTTTAGATTTTTTTTAGATTCTGATTTTTTTTAAAATCTGTAACAAACAGATGCAAAACTCTTAAAAGTGATTATTTGTTTAAAAAAAAGTGATTTTTTCCTTAAAAAAGTTATAACAAACGGACTCTTTGTCTATAGAATTTTAAATTTTTTGAAACAAAATTAATTTTTAACTTAAATATATAGTCTAGATATTTGTCGCTACAATTGATTTTTAGTCTTTAATTATTTGTTCAAATCCATTTTACATAGATGTATTCAAATATAAATCAATTTTATATATTGAATTTACTTTTATTGTATGTTTGGTTTCAATTTTAGATGTAGCAAAATTATTTTTATAAGCATATAATTGATTTTTGATATGTTTGGATGTCCTTAATTAGAATTGATTTTATCTCTAGAAATGATTCTAATTTAAAATTAATTAAGATGTTTAGTTTTTGACTTCAAACATAATTTTTACATTAAAATTTACTTTTAAGTCGTACTCCAAAAAATAAAATTTACTTTTAAGTTAATGTGTCCGAATATAACTCTCACTCCACATTTAAGCACATCAACTAAAATCAATTCATCTAAAATAAATTTTTGTGACCACAAAATAAAACACATGTTTAGTCAAAATCAACTTTTGCGTAATCATGTTCAAAATAAGTTTTTGTTACTAAGAATCAAACACAAATTTTAATTGTTTTTGGATTAATCTCACATCACATCTAGGTGATAATCATTACAAACCTTTCATGTTTTCTTTTAACAACCCAACTTTTCATGTTTCTCTTTTGGTAAATCAAACATCACAGACTCTTTATATGAATAAAGATAAAATTGTATCTTTACTATTTATTTTGAAACTGCCGTTATGTTGACATTTTCATGCAATGATGGGGAGTGATCGGTTTGCCAGAATTTGGCTCTTTATGCATATGTGGCTGTGACATGAAAGATCTATAATAGTAGATAGAAACGTAGAAGATGATAACGATTTAACAATCATCTTCACCAAAAGGTCCAAAACTATCTATGGTAAGATTTTTATAGAGGTCATTATATAATTTCAGTCTTTGTTAAATATTCCCCTATGAAATGATACAAAAGTTTCATTGAAGGTTAGTCTTTAATTTGCTGGTTTTGATGAAAATATTCATGCATATAAGTTGTCCAAAAAGCACCAAATTGAGAAATAAACATGATTGCATTTATTTTCGTCATAGAGACTAAACTTACATATTTAACACTTTTATGAATAAAAAAAAACCCCTTTTATAAAATATGTCTATGCAAGAATTGTAGAATTTTTTTATTTTTTTTAATAATAAAAAGGCTAATAGCCCTTAACAGTAAGAGAATTAAAATTGTCTAGGAATTAAAATATCAAGTTTGAAAAGCTCCACCAAGGGCTTATTTTCCCTTTCACTTTTCACTCTTTTTCGACTCTAAAACAAAGTCTTAAGAAATAATTACAGTTTTTAACTATACTTTTGATTTTTTATATTTATTATCCTCACTGTGCTACGATGAGTACTTTCCTCCACACTACTCATTTCAACTTCAACCTTTGGCGTTCGCCCTTTGTTGGCTTCGTTTGGTTAGATTGGGGTCATGACTCTAATCGAAACTGAACGTAACGACGGTGTATGGTTTCGTCGTCTCTTCTGTTGGCTGACTTAAATCATATATGTTGTTGTTTGTCAATACAAATCCGGTTGTTTTCGTATATGGTTTCTCAATGGCGATGGTTCAAGCCGCCATTGTTGGTTTGTTATCCTAACAACGGTGGTTGTGGGAGCCACGCAATCGTCACCGTTTCAAATTTTTGATGTCGAATATGGCTGGAGTTATCGTCCATAGACTATCCGATTGTTTCAGATTTGTTGAGATTTGTAGGTATCAAGTTCGCCTCCAACAGTTCGGTGTCACCTTAATATCTGTATCAGTCCCCATGATTGATCTAGGACTGATTGTGATATCCTTGTCAATCTCTCTGTTTTACGTTGTATTGTGTAGCTCGAAATAGTCTTGATTTCTTGTTGTAATTATTCGCAAGGGGTTGTTGGTACATGATTCGGTTAGTGTTTGCGGTCGACTCATTCTCCACCTTGAGATGTAAAGGCTCACATAACATTTTGTCACTTTGTGTTTGGAAATTGTTCTTATATTCTCTTCAATTCCATGTTATTTCTTCGAATTTTGAGGTATAATGTAATCTCTGTTTACATGTACCGCTGAAAACTCAATTTACATGATGTCAGGGCCGGTCCTTTAAATTTGGATGCCTTGGGGTGAATCTAGAGAGTGGTGCCCTTGTAAAAAAATCCACAAAAAATGATAAGATTAAGAGAAATGAATGGAAAGACCATTGAACATTTAATTTGACATTGTGCAAGAAGAACAGAAGTATGAATCTTTAAAATGTGAACCAATTAGCTTTAAGCTAGGATCCATGTTCCAGAGTCAAGGCTTCACTCAACAAGTTTGATTAGCTAAAGACAACATGTTTATCAAAACATCACACATGGATCATAATTCAATGTTTATATCATCACAACATTTCATAATTCAACGTTGATTCCTCAAAAGTGAAAATTCGTATGACTATTAAATAATAAATAAATTGTTTGGCAATTGCAATTAACACCTACTCCTACCTTATGAAGTTATGATCAATGGTATATGACACTTGTGCTTTTGGAAATTGGTTGTTCTTGTGTTAATAGTTGCAGAATTGAGATGGAGAGATGTTTTTGTTTACAAATTGAGATGGAGAGATTAGACATAGAGAATGAGAATTAGAAAGAAAAGAGACTCATAAACTAGGTAAGATATTGTGACTTTTGATATGCAAAAGCAAAATAGTCTGACTATTTATTATTTTAATTTTAGTGCTCTAATTAAATTATTCGCTTGCTTTTCACTCATGACTCATCGGTTTAGTTGCTAAAATTATGGTTGTAATTAATATTTTTTTGGTACATGTAGTTGTCTGATTTTATTTTATATTTCATTTAGTCACGTCATTTATTAGTTTTTGACTTTGTAGTGCCCTTATAATTTTATAAGCAACTAGCATTTTTCATTTCTCACACACACACATATATATATAGGTAGTAAAAAAAATTTGGTGCCCTTAAAATTATAGTGCCCTGGGCTGCCACCCCCTCGGCCCGTGCTCAGGGCCACCTCTGCATGACATATGTAAACTCAGTTTATGTACACTATTGTAAACTCAACTTACATGACTTACGTCTTACGTAAACTAATTTTTTTCTTCGATTTTAGAGGTTTAAGTGAACTGAATTTATATGACTTACTTAAATTAAGTTTACATAGACTTAGTTTATGGATAATAAAATACATCATATATTTTAATATAAAAATATTCTAATCATTTTAGGATGTAACTAGATATTTTGGGGGTGACTAGATACATTTAAAGCTTATTTTTTTTGTCAAATAGTCTAATGACTAGATACTCATCCAATAAAGTAAATAAGTCAGGAATCTAGGGTTAGAACCCCGACTCCTGCATATTACATCTGTTGTCCCTATCAAATGATCTATGCTTAAATTTTTTTAAGAAGTTGATCTATGATTAATCTAATTTAGTTTTATTTGTATATCTTTGAAAAATAATATTAAAGGGAAAATTAATAATAATATATTTAATCTTGTACATGCATGATCAGTCCCACATTGAGGCAGTTAGTTAGCTCTTCCATGAGAGCCGTGTGTTGTTTCCTTTATTGTCTGTTTCTCAACGAGAGAAGTTACCACTCAAGACCAGTTAATCATTGTTGAATGTCTCCTGTATTGACTTTAGTATTTACGTTAAGAGCTTCTTTTATTCTTCCATGAATCATCCTTTATTTTTTATGTCATTTTTCTTCTTTAGCATTCAAACCCTATTCAATGATAAACACTATCAATTAAATGTCACTTGGATGGAAATAGACCAGGGCTGATCAACCGTGGTTTAATGATAAATACTCGACATATAATAGATCAGACTTGAACCTTGAACTTTCTATTCGAACCAAATTCATATCATATAAAGTTTAGTTTTGCGCAACCTATTTTCACCCCTAAATATCAATATCAAGAACACATTTTTTACGAAAAAAAATATCAATAACAATTGACGATTCCAAAACAGATTTATAAAATATCCAAAAATAATGTTACCAACGATGTACCAATAAAATAAGAGTATTATTTTTCTCATCCTATGTCCTTCTCACGCGCCCTCAAAAACTACTAAATTGCCCTCCGGAAAACTAAAGACGGGTCCGGATTATATATTCCGGATAAATTCGAAGTATAAAAGGAAGTTCACCCCCCACTTTTACAGTTTCACTTTTTACTTACTCTCTCCCTCTAATCCCAAATTCTGAACCGAAAAAATTCAACCAAAATCGGTGAAATCTTGCTCAAACAGACCACATTTCAACCCTTGATCAACATCACATGGACGGTTAATTCAATTTCTCTATGAATACATGTAATTTGTACCGTTTTTTTTTCTCGTGCACTGATGCAATCCAGATTTTGTTTTCTGGACTGGATTGTTGCAATCCGGAAAATAAATTTCAGAAACACCCAGAATATGATTTGATCGTCTGTTTTGTACTGTTTTGAGCTGATTGTGTTGTGTGCGTGTTACAGAAGGTTCAACCTCTACTTAGCGCGTAAGGGTGGCAGGGCATGCTTCCCGTAGGAGAGAGTGTACCCAACGGATGGAGGAGGATGGTGTTGTTCCGAGGCGTCCGGGTGGTGCCAGAGGACGTCGTGTTGATGTCGAGCCTGATGTTGAGCATCAGCTGGAGCAGCATGAGCAAAAGTATATGGAAGATGTCGTGGACGTGCAACTAATGGAGGAGCAGGAGCTTGAGGAGGAGCTTCAGGCAATGGTCGGGGATATGGAAGATGCCCAGCCACGACGAAGGAGAACGAAGAAGAAGAAAGTGGTGGACCCTGACCCACTTGATGACTATCTAGGTGGCCCGCACGACACTGGCCTGCTGTGGATACCATGTGCATGTGGCCAGGAAGGCGTCTGAGAGCGAGGTATTTATTAATGTTAAACTTACTTTAATATGTTGTTAATGTACTGTTTATGCAATGTTAAATTGTTAAACTGACTGTTTGTGAAGCCATGAGTGTAAACTGATGTTTAGGAATTGTTTTTAATTATTTGCAGTCGCGTGACAATTTAAAATGCACCAACAACGGAAAGAAGATAGAAGTAATGCACAATTCAGAGACCACCCCTATCATGGCTGCACGGTGGTGGGAAGACAAATTGTAGGGCACCGGTCTTTCTTGGCTTCAGGATACCAGCTACAACATGATTGACCACGATCTCATTTGTGCCTTTGTGGAGAGGTGGCACGAGGAGACTTCGAGCTTCCACCTTCCATTTGGGGAGATGACAGTGACACTTGATGATGTCTCATGTTTGCTACATCTCCCCATTGAGGGCATGCTTCTGTCCCATGCGTCCATATCACGGGACGAGGTGGAGGAATGGATGGAGACATACTTGGGGTCTAATCCGGGTGAAGCACTTGTTGAGGTGACAAAGACCAAAGGTGCAAATTTTCGATTTGGGTACTTGCAGAGGATTTTCAAGCAGCGTATGAAGGAGCAGTTGGAGTTGGCTACTGAGCATGGTGGTGTGACTCAGAAGGTGCGGAGGTTGTGGGACCAGGTTGTCCGCATATATTTTCTATACTTTGTCGGGATCACAATCTTCATTGACAAGAGCCAGAATGATGTGGATGTTGTCTACCTGAGGTACTTTAGAGACCTTGATCTTGTTGCTGGTTATTCACGGGGAGCTGTGGCACTAGCTCACTTGTATAGGGAGCTCAACAATGTTGCATGTTGGAACTGCGGTCAGGATACTTGACTTTGTTGCAGTATAAATTAAAAATTATGTTTTATTTTTTTAAATGTAAGTATTTATGGTTTGTATATTTATATGTGGTTGTCATTGCTGTAGACTTGGGTGTATCAACACTTCCAAGGTATGGGAAGCAAGTATGCCTGTGCAGGATATCGGGAGGATCTGTATCCACTCGCGATGATTTTTGTACCACTATCTGGTTTGGGCACACCAGACAACTACAGAAACCATCTGGATAGGCTGGATCTAAGTGTCGTTGTCATGGCCCAATATGGAGATCACCGTGCGACACGTCCATTTAAGCGGGTTAGCCTTTACTCTAGATGGCTGAGATACGGAGACCACATGGTGAGATATCTGCCGGAGCGGGTGCACTGTCAGTTTAGGAGGGTTCAGACCATCCCTCCACATCCTGCTGAGATTGCACCTCCTATGATTAATTTGGCGGAGATCACAAACCACTTTCAACATGCTCTTGATCATGCGCTGACACCTGAACAGTTGGGGCAGCGTGCAGTTCATGGCATGGAGGCAGCAGAGGGATACATCGAGTGGTTTTATCACCATTCTCATCCACACATGATTCTTCCTTGATGCGCTTGCTGCTCAGGAGGATGGATAGCATGGGTACTTACGGACTAGTGGGAGGATGAGCCGCATCAGAGACCATGTCTATGCTGTGATGTCCAGTGGTGTGGTTCCGCGAGGGTCTGATGAATGACATCATTTGGAGGAGATATTGAAAGAGGTGCATGATGGGAAGATTTACCGTCGTCGAGGAGCTACTGAGAGTGGCAGGGGTGCCAGAGGTGGTAGGGGTGGTGGCAGAGGTAGCAGTGGTACGGGTGTAGTTACTAGGGGTTGATTGTATTTTATTTAATTTTAATGTTTGAATATTTTGGATAATTATGTTATGTAACATTTGGATAATTATGTTTTATTAATGTTTGAATGTTTGAAAATTATGTTGTGTCGTTCATTATTATGTTATAAGTTGAATTTTATGTTTGAACAACTGATCAAAGGCCAAAGCAGTTGACTACATGCTCCAAAACAGATGGCTTCTGCCTTTGTACTGATGCATTTCAGGTTATATAATCCTGACTGTTTTAACACTTTCCGGATTATATAATCCGGAACCATCATTTTCCACCCCCTTTTGTTGACTTTCAACGGGGTGATTTGTATATTTCGGATTTCACAATCCAGAAATTGTTAGAATTTTCCGGATTATATATTCTGAATCCATCTATTCAAAATTAACATCATTATCATCCATCAAGGTAGTTTAAGTACCAAAATCCACAAATGTATCCGGAATTAATATTCTCAAATGGATTCAGATTATATATTCAGAACCAGGGGTATTTTTAGAAGAAAAAAATAGGGCGTACGAGAATTTCATAAGGTGGGAAAAGTAACACTCATAAAATAAAATATATTTGAAGCATCTCCAATGATATAATTTTAAGGAAGCTCTTCAAGTATGGGGATGCATGCCAACTCAATGTCCATGATACTTAGGTAATTTTTTCTCCAATGAGAGATTTTATCATTAAGTTGTTTAATCTATCTTCCCTATTTCGTATTCACACACTCACTTTTGCAGTTTCAAATACATAAAATTAATATTTTAACCATATTGAATCCACGTTTTAAATTCATTAAACCTGCAATTTTGACTGAATACATGGAGTTCAAAATCACATGTGGAACATCAAAATAATATTCTATTGTTAAGCCTCTATATGATTACAAATAAGAAAAATAACAAAAATGGAACATTTATTCTTCAATAACATCTTCAATTTTTTTTTGTCAAAAAGAAAACGGAAGATTTATTGTAAAAATAAATTATTTAGGCTCTTTGTTGAACCATATTGTCTTGTTAGTTATTACAAGAACCAACATGACAATCTCAACCCCAAAATCTTTTTAAAATGTAAATATGATAATAATATCTGAAAATTTATTTGAAATTAAAAAAATAACAAATGAAATGTAGCAAAATCAAATGTAATAGCATATGTCATCGTGAACTCAGCTCAGTTGGTATGGACAATGCATAATATATGAAAAGTCTGGGATTCAAACATCGGTCACCACAATAAAAAAAAATGTAATAGGATATACTCCCTCCATTTCAAAACATAAGTTGCATTTTTGCAATAGACACTATTCACATGACTTACTTTGACCCTACTTTTTAACTAATATATATATAAATTTCAAAATGCAAATCGCATTTTTGCAATATGCACTATTCACATGACTTACTTTGACCCTACTTTTTAACTCATACATATAAATACAAAAAAAAAATTAAATTTTTAATTTTTTTTACATTAGATAATTAAATATATAAACGGCCAAACTTGTGCATTGACATGTATAAAGTGGTTGACAACTTCTTATATTTTGAAACGGAGGGCGTAAAACGTGAGCGTCATATATAGTCAAAGCTGGTGTCGTAAAATTCAAATGACTAGTCCCGCAGCACTTCAATGGGGCTAAATAAGAACTAGACCAAATATCACTTTTAGTCCTTTTAGTTTGACAGAATTCTCAAGTTAGTCTTTTAAGTTTTAAATATACCCTTTTAGTTGATAAACTATTTTACCGTCACCGTTTCAAAAGTTTCAAATAGGTCATTTTAGTTTGAAACTTAAGGGACTAACTTGGACATTCTGTGAAACTAAAAATACTTATTTGAAACTTTTAAAACTTAAAGGACTGACTTGAGAATTCTGCCAAACTAAAAGGACCTAATTGAAACTTTCGAAACTTAAAAGACTAACTTAAAAATTTTGTGAAACCAAAAGAATCAAAAATGGGATTTAGCCTTTTTAGCCTAACAACTATTAAAACTATCTACTATGATTGGGTCGTGATGATTACTCACCATCCTTAACTTCGTCCTCTGCCTCACCTGCAATCTTTTTGTCAACCCGCATAAAGGATTTGGAAGCAGTCTAATAAGCATCAAAATGACGTTGATTTAAGTAATTATTATTTTTTGGTTTAAGAAGAGGGCAGAGTTTAAGAAAAAAAAACCAAGTGATTAAATGAATATTTCTAGACATGCAAGTGTTAGAAATATCATAAAAAAGAGACATTGAAGCTCTCTAAGAGAAGTTTTAATAACATTTAAATCAAAGGAGTTTAAAGGTAGACTAAAATTTGCTAGTCAATCTGCCGATATGTATCATTTACGTCATGTATGGTTGATTTGAACTTGCTAACTCATGTTTTTTAGATCATGAATGCGCCCAATCAAGGTAGTAACGTTCCCATTGATGTTACATTTCCTAGTTACCATGTCGACCAAAACTTTGGAGTTGCTCTCCACTTGTAGGTATGCAATCCCTGTCTTCGAGTCATATCCATACCAATATACATGCCCCACATCTCTGCATGTAGCGCGTCGCATGATCCTATCTTACAAGCATACCTATTCAATTAATTTCCATGCTATCGCGGAGAAGTCCACCACATCCCAAAAGACTAACTGAGCTTTTATGCATGTCGTCACAGGTGAGTTTAACCAAACCCTCCTGAGCTTTTACATAATTTTTGTAAGGCACTTATTAACTTATTTTTGCCAAGTAGTCTTATAAAAAGGGATGAAGGGAGTATTATATTTGTTAAGAGACTATCAGCCATTGGATCAATTTAATTTAATGTGTCCGATTGGTGTAAGTCAAAAAACTTACATTAATTCGGTGTTAATGGATCCTAGCGTGCGTGTGCACAAACACACACACACATATACATATATACGCTTACACATATAGAGTTAGGATCCGCTGACACCGGATGTAAGTCATAAGACTTACACCAAACCTCAACCAATATTATTAATTGATTTCTAATGACTCATTATATCAATAATAAATGAAAAAAATCACATGATGATTAAAAATGAAAATTATCTGTGTGAAATATTGCTTGATTCATTGTTAATTATTTTTTCCTCTCAAAATTTTAAACTATACTTCTTTGTGCGATTGCTATATTTTCATCTCCAATTTCAAGCTTTTTCTGCCATATTAGTTTGTTAAAAATAGTTCCATTCTTTGTGCAATAAACAATGGGACCATTGTTTTATTTAATTTTTTTTAGGAGAGAAGGGACCATTAAAATAAAAAAGAAGAAAGAAAAAAAAAACATCGGTCTAATCTTTAAAAACTAATAGCCAGCCCTAATTTTTTAGTGAGAGAAACTCCAACTTCTCTCTTAAGTTTTTTTTCTTTTAACTAATCGAGGAGGGGTGATTTTAGTTCATTTTTTTTTTACCTAGAATCACCTCTTTGGATATTTTTTTCCCTTTCTTTCGACCTATATAAGTGATTTCCACATATATCAAGTGTTTTCTTTTGTATTTTTTTCTTCGTGATTTCATCGTTTGAGTGCAACGTTGTGTTGTTCGTCGTCTTGTGCAGGGTTGTTTGATTTCATGTTTTGTTGCGGTGTTTGTTTGGTTCATATTGAAAGATCAGCTTCAGTAAATCACATATTCAATCAATTTGGACATCAACGTTGCAATCTGAAAACATGTGTATTCTGGTGATTTAAATTTTATCATATTATTAGTAGGCATATTGTTGTATGCTATTAAGTTGGGTGTTGTGAGTTTGTTTGCAGATTAATTACCTTTTACGTTTATAGCGATAATGATTCTGATGTATTATATAAATTTGAATGAATATTGTTTTGTTTTTGTAAAAAAAAAAAAAATGTTTATCTTTAATCATTGTTCCAACAAAACAAGGAGACCATATATTTATATGGAAAACACACAGGTGATATCAATGTAAAAAGGGACAACAATATTTTCAATAACACCTTATAAAGGGGTTTGTATATAGGGTCGAAATGAGTATTACCAACTTTCTTAATTCTCATGATTTGACCAAAAGATTCTTATATCTATGGCTGGTTAAAAATTATTTTCTTTCTTTTTGTACAAAAAAAAAATTATTTTCTTTCATTTTATACTAATTTTCTTTATAATAAATATACTTCAAATAAACCAAAAGATTCTTATATCTATAGCTAGTTAAAAATTATTTTCTTTCTTTTTGTACAAAAACAAAGATTATTTTCTTTCATTTTATACTAATTTTCTTTATAATAAATATACTTCAAATAACACAAACATGTATAAGAATTTTTATTGTTTATATACATACAAAAATTATATAACATAAATATAAATTATCTCTGTTGCTGTGATGTCTTTAGGTCTAAGACTTAAGACACCCATATGACAATGTAAATTATAAATTATATAACATAATATCCTCAAACATGCTCAATTATTTGTTGATATATATCAATGTACCCAAGTAAAAAAAAAACTAATTTGCGTGATTGGTTTGCTTACTTTGATTTTAATCTTAGTGTTTCATTTTTCAGAAGAAAAAAGACACTAATTTGAATTTTGACATGAATGAAAGTTTATGAGCACATTTTGGTAATCTTAATCAGTTCAATTGAGATTTATTGAAATATTAAGTCGTCTAAAATAGTATAGTGTATCCCTTTATATATCAGTGTAGATAGATAATTTAAATAAAAATGATAAAATAATTTAAATGAAATGTAAAATTGGTTAAAAGAAGAATTTAAATATATTACTATTAGATATTCATCTTTGCAAATTTAGACAAATTCATTATTTTTCCCAACCCTGGCTTGAAGTATGAAGGCCTATCTTCTATGATTTTTTCATCAAGAAATTAATTAAAAGAAGAAATCAGTTAAATGTTGAAATTGTGACATTGATTGAGTAGATGCGACATTTCTCATCATTAGCAAAAAAACAGATAATTGAAGAGAAGGAATACAAATTTGACTCCGACATGAATTTGCATTCGATCTTGATTGATCCAGGAATGTGAACCAATTTATTCCTTTATTATTCGCTCTAAACTACAAAAAGTTATATCCACAGAACATGCATGACTCATTCATTGATCAAGCTATATTGTGGTGCAATGTTGAGGATAAGAAAATAGAGAGAAAAAAAAGAATTGTGAATATTATTTTAAATTCATTAAGGACATATCTTAGGTGGCAACAAAAGTACGTGGAAAATAGAGATTTGAGCTTCACAATGAGAAAGTGATATATCTACTTGTGGAGCCTCTCTAGGATCGGTAGATTTTACTATCACACTTTCGAAATGCATAAATAATTATTTTAAATATTTAGGGAATGTAATTTAATTTTTTGTTGATCACATTTGTGCTTAATGTTTAATAAAACATAAATTTTGTGGTCCCGTGAGCATAACTCAGTTGGTAGGACAATGCATTATTATATGCAGGGGTCGGGGTTCGAACCCCGAACACCCCACTTATTCACCTTATAAGGTGAATTCTAGCCACCAGGCTACTTGACAAAAATAAAAACATAAATTTTGTGTATGCATGTTATTGTTTATATTTGCGGCCAACCTATACTTTTTTTTTTACCTTCGCCACTAGATATATCTGCAAATATTCTAATGCTCAAGTTGGTATATAATTGTGTGGAGTGAGAAATTTGTCAAAAAGAATTTGTGTAACTTTTCCTTAGGATATATGTGGAATTATAGTTGTTTAGAGTGAGAAATTACGGTGAATCATTGTGATCCTATTAAGGTCATTGTGGCACTCACATCGTGAGTCTTAGTGTGATTCTTAGTGTAGTCCTCGGCGTGGTCTATAGTTGACGTCGCTCGTCTGGTGCTTGTTAGTTGGATCGGACCTAAGTCCAATCCAAAACCTCTACAATTGAGATTGCGTCGACCATATTTGACCGCAATTCTCTACGATATCAAAGACTGCAACACGGCTTGACCACTGTTTAAAACTTGGTTGTGAGCAATGCAGCTCAGCTGTGCAGAAGTAGCCAAAGTAAAAACAAGAGTGGTCCCTAAATTGTTCAGAAAACGGCAAAGAACAAAAAAACACTAGGGAAGTTACACACGTACACATGCACATAAAACACCAACGTTAGATAACCCCACAACACAGCACTCTCTCTCTTCCCAAAACACTACCATCCACTCTACGTTGCGTAACTTCACCAAATTCACATGCAAAATCAAACTCATCTTCATTTCATTTCCACCATCTTATACACATTTATATTTTTACTCTTTCTTCATTTTCCAACACTTACAAACCATGTGCTCTTCACTGTCACGTATTAACCCTACCCTCTCACTCTCTCTTTCATGTAACTAATAGTACTCCTTTGATTCATCACTCTCTCATGGTTCTTACTCTTCATCACCAACCATGCCCACCTTCTCCTCTCTCCCTAGGTATCTTCAATCACTCTACCAATTTCATTTTTCAAAATCATCTTTCAATTTTTCACATAATTCAAACATTAAATTAAAATGTGCTCTCTCTGAGTTTCAAATAACAAAAAAGTTTATGTTTTTAATCTAAATTTAGATTGGATACACAAATTTTTTTACTTGTATTTAAGATCAGATGGAGTACTACTTTTTCAATTTATATTTTTAAAAAATCGCTACTAAAATTGTTAATTAACGAGGGAAAACATGAAATCATTTTGTAAACTTTCACTAAATTTTATGACGAATGAATTAGAGAGAAATTTCACATTTTTTCAGTCACAATTATTATCCTTTAAGTAGTGATTACATATGATAACCAAGAAGTTGTTTATCAACCAATTATGCACCATTGGATCAAATTTCATCCATGTAATTTCAACCATTTTCTTCTTTTCAAAGGCATTAATATATGTTTTTTTTTCTTGTAATAGTGCTATTTTATGATGATTTTGATGTATGTTTTTGTTACAGGTGGATTGGTGGTAAATTCTTGGGAAGGAATCCTAGCAACACAATCAACAACGTTGGTGACAGCAGTGACGACCCTGGAGTTGCCGTCTCAGCAGACGACAACCCAGTAATCAGTATGGTGGAGTGTTACGCATGCACACAAGTAGGTGTGCCAGTGTTCCACTCCACCAGCTGTGCAGACAGTTGTCACCAACCTGAATGGGAAGCGTCCGCCGGTTCCTATCTAGTTCCAATCCAAAACCGTCCCGGAAAATTCGCAAGAGCAGTATCAAAGCCAAATTGGGGAGTTTTAGGCAAAGTATTAGATCCTAGAAGCAAGCGCGTGCAATTATCCAACCGCGCGTTGTTGTTGGCGCGTGGGGTTGCTCTAGCTATTGATCCGTTGTTTTTCTATGCGCTGTCTATCGGAAGAGAAGGGTCAACGTGTTTGTATATGGACGGTGGTTTAGCGGCGGTTGTTACGGTGGCGCGTACGGTGGTTGATGCGGTGCATTTGTTTCATGTTTGGTTGCAGTTTAGATTAGCTTATGTGTCGAGAGAATCACTTGTTGTTGGATGTGGGAAACTCGTGTGGGACGCACGTGCCATTGCTTCTCATTATATGAGATCTTTCAAAGGTTTTTGGTTTGATGTTTTTGTTATTCTTCCTGTTCCTCAGGTATGAAATTTCCATTATTCTTTTCTTTTGTTACTCAATTATTATAATATTTTATGGGATTTAATTTGATATACATCAACAAACATATACATTCAATCAAATTATCACTTTTATTGATTAATTTCTAAAATACCTTAAAATATCTACATATAATGATTTGATCAAATGTATGAGTAAAAATTGTTTACATGGTTAATGCATAGAAATCTATTTTCTAGGTTTTGATTTTGAATTTAATTCATATACACCGATAATGTAAAGATATTTTACATTGTCCCTTAATCAAAATCGTCAAATCAATAAAAACATTTTGACTTTGATCATAATCACCTCTAAATTCAGACACATGATTATGATTAGTAGTGTATAGAAATTAAACTCTACAATATTTAGTTTTTTTGTAGTAAAATATTTAGTTTATTTTTGTAAATTAAACTTTTAGATGAAATGATATTGTTTATGTTTGAGATTGTTTGATGTGGTCCACTAATATATTTTTGGTTCACATGCTGTCTCTCTAGTGTTGGAAAAATTCTTCAATTAGTTTACTTTTTTAATAGTTATTGTTTCTTTTTTAAAGATGTTTTTGTTTTTACGTACTACTTGGTTTAGTTTTATTAGAATAATAAAGAATAAATGGTGGACTTACATAGAGTTTAGTTTGATTTGTTTATAGTTTATACTCTTTTGAATAGATAGTTGAGTCCACTATTTATTAGTTTAATAATTTTTTTTGACAGATTTAGTTTAATAATTTTAAATTTTTAAGAATGAGTAAATATTCAAATTGGTACTTAAAAGAAGCACTTTTTTTTTAGCAAAAAGAAGCACTTTTTAAAAATGAAAAGTGTAAATTTTATCTTTGAAAATTTTAAACGTGGGTTTAATCTTTTGTTCTTTTAAGGATGATTATGGAAGATGTTTTAGTTTGTACTATACTATCAATGATTAATTGCCCTACAGCCCCACACACATGTGAGATTCTCAAATATCAAATTGATGCTTTTCAACTTATGGTTCTATGTGGTTTTTATTTGTGACCAACTTGATTATATATTGTAACCAAGAAAAACTGTTTATTTATTGTTGGATAAAAAGCACGAAATAATTAAACGACACTGTTTATAATTTTATCTCTTTCCTAAAAAAAAAAGTTTCTCTTTATAATTTTATAATTAACTTTATAAAGTGTCATATTTGGTTTTGCGGCATATTAAATTAACTAGAAAAATTGAATCCACAAATCCTAACTCAGCTAACAAAAATGTTGAAATTTTTAAATGACACTGTGATCGTGATTTGAACTGCGGTCCCTTCAATGATTATTGTCATTTCGTCTATCTAAAAAAAATAGAATTGAATCACTTTTTTAGGATGATTAACTAAAATAAATCTTTTAAATTGTTACATTAACCATTTGAATTATGAAATTTTAATATGACATTTTCATTACAAATTAGAGCTTAAATTTTCTAGAATTCTATAATCTGTTTCTCTTTTAACTGGTCAAATTCCCACGCAAAATGGCACATATGTGAAGGAAAATAAAGTTGATATCATGTTACTTGATTATTGCCTTGTTTTAGATTTGATTGCTGCTTCAAAATGACTCAACCAATTTACTTCTAAATCGCTCAATAAGTTAATTGTTCTTTATAAACTGATCAAAACTATCACATTAAACTATAACTTTTATTCGGTAACTGATAATTTACATGACACAGTAGATATATTTTCTTTTCAAAAGTAACATAAGTGATAACTAGTCCTTTATATGTTTTTTCTTGTTAATTCTTAATAAGCTTTTTTTAACAATCTGATTTTGTTTTGTTTGCAGGTTGTGTTTTGGCTAGTAGTACCAAAACTGATAAGAGAAGAGAGAATTAAAATCATTATGACAACATTGCTATTGATTTTTTTGTTCCAATTTCTCCCTAAGGTTTACCATAGCATATCTATGATGAGAAGAATGCAAAAAGTCACAGGCTACATCTTTGGCACCATTTGGTGGGGATTTGGACTCAATCTCATTGCTTATTTCATTGCTTCGCACGTAAGTAAACCTCGCAACTTCAAAAATTTTAGCCTCATCACTATTACCAACTTAGAGGGGGAGCCTTGACGCAATGGTAAAGTTGTTGTCATGTGACTGAAAGGTCATAGGTTCAAGTCCTAGAAACAGCTTCTTGTGTATAAAACAGGGCAAGGCTGCGTACAATACACCAAAATGGTGGGACCCCTTCCCGGACCCTGCGTATGCGGGAGCTTTAGTGCTGCTTTTTTTTACTATTACCAAGTTACCATTAAGTAACAGAAATAGTTTATATATAAACACTTCTAAGATAAAAGGTTATGCTATAATTTATAGGTTGCTGGAGGGTGTTGGTATGTTCTTGCGATTCAACGCGTTGCATCATGCCTTCAACAACAGTGTGAAAGAACTATTGGATGCAATCTTTCTCTGGCATGTTCAGAGGAGGTATGCTATAAGTCTTTGTTACCAGAAACAATTGGAAATCCGTGTGGTGGAAACTCAACGATGATGTCAAAGCCTGTGTGCTTAGATGTTGACGGACCTTACAAATATGGGATTTACCAATGGGCACTTCCAGTCATATCCAGCAATTCCTTGGCTGTCAAGATTCTTTATCCCATTTTTTGGGGTTTGATGACCCTCAGGTAAATTGGCCTATTTGAATTGACTTATTTGAACTTATCTACTAAAATAAACACTTGTTAGACTGCTTGGAAGAGCTTATGGAAACAACTAATGACATGTCCATAAGCTGTTTCCGATTTATTTCCATAAGTTCTCCATGATAGCTTATGAAATCAGCTTATACGAAAATAGTTTGACTCAATTATATCTTGAACTGTTGGAGAGTTAAAATGCAATTCTGGTAACCCGCAGAAGCCTAAAATCTTTCTGAAGTTAAATTTCATACAACAATGTTTCCTCAATGTGTTTGGTTAAGATGTATCCAAATAATACTCTATTTCACATAATAATCTCTTGATTTAGTTAGCGTCTATGTTTTTCCTAATCCATACTAATTCTTGCAGCACTTTTGGAAATGATCTTGAACCCACAAGTAACTGGCTTGAAGTGATTTTCAGCATATGCATTGTACTCAGTGGACTATTACTTTTCACTTTGTTGATCGGAAACATCCAGGTATCCAATGTAGATTATTATTGGATTTGGATTGCAGGCAATCACAACTGGCACATTCGCACAAGCACCACATTGGTGACTTTTGTTTGGATCAAGAACAGGCGGTCCAGATTTTAAGTTCATTATTTTTAGATTGAAAAAAAAAATTCAAATCTTCTTGCTTTCTGAACAGTCTAATCTGGATCAAACAATCAGCGATGGGATGATTGCGTAAATGTGTTGTGTGGGATTGATGACTGCATGCAATCCAATTCAATATTGTTACAGAAAAATATGAAAAATGCTAGATATGTTACAGTTATTGAAAAACTGTTTCATACTCAAACATGGTCTAACAATGAGACTATTTCTACTATGAAGGTCTTCTTACATGCAGTCATGGCAAAGAAGAGAAAGATGCAGCTAAGATGTCGTGACATGGAATGGTGGATGAGGAGGAGGCAGTTGCCGTCCCGATTAAGACAAAGAGTTCGGCATTTTGAACGTCAGAGATGGGCGGCCATGGGAGGAGAAGATGAAATGGAACTGATCAAAGACTTACCTGAGGGTTTGAGGAGAGACATCAAGCGCCATCTTTGCTTGGACCTCATTAAAAAGGTAAGAAAGATTCAAACCTGCAAATGAAATAAATTGGACCGTAAAGTTGCCTCAAGAAGATGGATAAACTTCCTAAGTTGTTAGATTAAGAAAGATAAAGGAAACAAGCTTATACAATTATCTTTCTTTTGAATCGTGAATGGAATATTATTATGAATCTTAAGATACATTGCATACAAAATGTCATTTTGAAGTAAAAAGCAAGCGACATAGCAAAATTATGAGCTGATATATCGTATATGAACCTCAAAATAATTCAAGCTATATGTTTATTTATTGACAGATGTAAAATGTTTGTATAAAAATTTGACGAAAAACGTATTTGGCTACACTAATTTGGGTGGTGCAGAAATTACATCATCACTTTGTGATATATAGTTAACACTTTGTGATATTGACAGGTACCATTGTTTCACAACTTGGATGATCTTATTCTTGACAACATCTGTGACAGGGTGAAGCCTCTAGTCTTCTCTAGAGATGAAAAGGTATTGATTTTATAATCATATAAACTTTTTAATTCTTTGAAAAGGACTTCAAAATGTCCATCATGGTTTTTTAATTCTTTCATATATATCCTTGTGAAACAGATAATTAGAGAAGGAGATCCTGTACCAAGGATGGTGTTCATTGTTCGCGGACGCATAAAGAGAAACCAAAGTCTAAGCAAAGGAATTGTAGCAACTAGTGTCCTCGAACCAGGAGGTTTCTTAGGCGATGAACTACTTTCTTGGTGCCTAAGACGTCCTTTTATTGACCGGCTTCCAGCCTCCTCAGCCACATTTGTGTGTCTTGAATCAACTGAAGCATTCGGTCTTGATGCTCAAAACTTGAGATACATAACCGATCATTTCCGGTACAAATTCGCAAATGAGAGGCTAAAGAGAACAGCAAGATACTACTCATCGAATTGGAGAACATGGGCTGCAGTTAATATTCAACTTGCTTATAGACGATACAGGCAGAGGACTAGAGGTCCAGTGACTCCTGTAAGGGATAATGGAAGCACTGAACGTAGGCTCATGCAGTATGCTGCAATGTTCATGTCAATTAGGCCACATGATCATCTTGAATGATAAAGGTTTGTGAATGCCATAGAAATAAGTTTGAACTCTCCGTAGCAATATCACAATCACAATTTCGACTGGATCGGCCATATATTTCTGCATTCTGCGGCAATATAAAGATTCTCAGCGCAGCTGCGACCGCAATTGCAATTTAAAACCATGTGATAAACTTGTGTCCATGATTGGTTTTATTATTATTTATTTGATTTTTTATTTTGGGATTATCGATCCTCAATGAATTTTATATGAAAATAAACCCTTTAGACCTTTGAAATTGCTATTTTAAAATTGTGAAATCATTCATGGTATGTATAAATAAAATAAAAAAAAGAGAGAAATAGTGATTCAGGAATCATTGAATTCTTGTTCATTCATTTTGTATGAGATCTGTATTTGAACAATTTCCTCTTGAGGCTGCCTTGTACTTATTGCATAAATAATGAAGGGTACTAGAGTCAGATTTGTTTTGTTTCAATCTTAAGAAGTTTCCTTTGTATTAAAAACAAAAATAGGGAACTATGTATTTATCAATATTACGTTTGTCAGAGTGAAACTAACTCGAGTTGTTTAAGCGAGACGTTCATTTAGTTTTTATATGTGTGGGCCATTGTCACTACAACCCTTGAATATATCGAAATAATAAAAACATCCTCAAATGTGTGTTTTATTAAATGATTTAACACACCAACTTGACTAGTGAAATCACATTCCAATACACTAACAAAATACATATTTGAGGACTAAATTAACTAACGAAAAACCCATTTAGATTTGTTTTTGTGATTTTGATACATTCAAGGACTATTTTGACAACGCCTCACATATTTAAAGATTAAAATGATTATTTACGTAAAAAAAGCGTAGTTTGGAGGTAAAAAACAACTAGAATCTCATTTAGGCATCGTTTTATAATTTGATATAACTACAAACTATTGTGACAACATATCACATATTTAAGAATAAAAGTGATTGTTTATCCGAAAATATTTGGCTAGGAGGTACTCCCTCCAATTTTTGTCTTTTGATGTTTTAGGACTTCAACTATATTCCAAAATATATGATGTTTTAGTATATTTAAAGGAGGTTTGACCTTTGGCTTATCACATGTGAATTTAATTATAATAAGGATATTTTAGTCCAAAACATACAATCATTTATATACTTTAATTATTCCTTAAGACTTATGCCAAGAGCTAAAACATCAAAAGATAAAAAAAAACGTAGGGAGTAGTCAGTTAGGTTCTTTGACAAAGATTATACACGGACATTACAATGGATTTTTTGCACCTATGTTAAAAAAAACTATTTATATTTGACATGAGTACTTATTTAATTTCATAATGCAAATAAAATATATATAATTTAAAATAAGAGTTAATTGTAACTTCTGTGAAGCAGGCAGCAACAGAAAAGAAATAGACAAAACAAAAGTAGCATTACCTATAATAACGGTTTCTGTTTTGTCCAAATTTAGAGAAAAATTGATTGGAAGTGAGATCATCATTACCTCTAAATATAGCCAACCATATCTGCCAATCCCATTTCCATTTTTTTCTCTCTCTTACCAACCTACCTATCATCACAACAGCATGGATCATCAAGTTTCTCATCATCACCTTTCATTTCATCATCCTCCTCCTCATACTGCCTTTCTCTGGGGCCTCCTCAATTCTTTTGGAGCCCTGGATTGTGCTTGTTTCAATTCTAGAGCCACTAATCTGCTACTACATGTTCAGATTCATTAGGTACCAAATTTTGTTTTTGAATCTTTTTGTTTATCTTATATCATTGTTTTCAAAAGGATGTATGAATAATTTTGTATATCTCTTTACCACGGTTTCAAATTGTGATGTGACTAATAATATAGTTTGATTGCGGTTGCGATACGGTTGTGTAAATTTCAAAAACTTTGATGTTGCGATTCTTAAACGACAATTTAAAACCATGTTTTTGCATAAAAAAGTCTAATCAAGCCGAACATTAATAGTAATTGCGGTTGAAAGATATTGATTTTAGAGGTCTCTCATCATCATAATCATATTAGTGGCCACATTGGCCAGAATTGTTTGTAGTTTGTGCAATATCAAAATTCGTAGCATAACTTCAACCGCAATTCAGAAACATGGTTATATCATTATAATCTTAACATTAGAAAGGAGCCAACGATATAAGTTTTTTGATATTTCACAATTTTGAAGAGAAAAGAAACAATGTTGCTAACCTTTTACTACATGTGATTATTTCTGTGATAGGTACCTTATTGTCAGTGTGGAACCTGGCATATCAACCTGAAATGGGGTCGAAACTTACAAAGCAGGGTTCACCACCCAAAATTAGTAGTCCAACAAGTTTGCAATTACATGAAAGAATGATCCATTACCTTACCAAGAATTTTATTCGTAACTTGGTGTCCAAGCAAAGGAGAAGAATTCTTATTGCTGGTTATGATCTTGATATGTCATATATCACAGATAGAGTATTAGCAATGTCATTTCCGGCTGAACGTATGAGAGCAATGTATAGAAATCCTCTCTGGCAGGTCAAATCTGTGTTGGATATGAGACATCTTGAACATTATAAGGTAAATTGCATAATACTAGCATCTCACTTACCCTTAATAATCATGTTTGTTAATTAGTTTTCTATGTAAGTAAATTCTCGGACTATGGACCAATACTCGAAAATTGTTCAAAAATCTAACCATGACAGAGAAAGATTAGAACTGGATGACAATTATTGATTGAAGCATACCACTTTTGAAATTTTCAGGTCTATAATCTGTGTATAGAAGAACATTATGATCCAGCACAGTTTTATGGTCGTGTGGAAGAATACCCTTTTGATGACAATCATGTTCCATCTCTTGAAATGATTAAAGATTTCTGTGAAAGTGTGAATTCCTGGCTGACACGTGACCCAAAAAACATTGTAGTTATTCATTGCATGGTATGTGATTTTACAATCACAATTCCAAATGAAAATATCTATCGAATAATTTCTTCTCTGGTATACAAACTATTGAGTCAAATATACAATGAAATTTGGATTTGATGCAATATATGCATCACGCAGTTTTCGATCTCAACCATTCTTTAAGCTCTTAACTACAACAAGTTACATGTTTTCTTCTCATTTGATTTCAATGATGCAGGCAGGTAAAGGTAGAACTGGTTTGATGGTGAGTTCATACCTAACTTATTGCGGCATGTCAGCAGATGAAGCTCTTCAATTATATGCCGATAGAAGGACTACCAATAATGAAGGAGTAAGTTAATGTTAGGTATAATTCCTACAATTTGAAATGTGAATTTATCTTCAGCAACCATCTGTGTAAAAAATCTTACACTATCAACAAATCAGAATTAATCATATGTAAGACTAAAGAATGGTTTTGATTAAAGTCAAACATTTTCGACGATCTAACAATTATGATTGATTGAGAGTATGAAAATCTTTATACTTATCAGGTATCAATACCAAGCCAACGTCGCTATGTAGGGTACTGGGAAAGTTTACTTTCTGTACCTAGAGGTGCTGGATATGGACCTCCAAAAGTGACTTTGCCTCAACCGTGTAGCAGAGAATTGCGGCGAGTCCGGTTGTATGACACTGTCAACATTGACACAGTATTCTTTGTTATATCAGAACTGCAGGAGGTTAGCTTCATCACAATTTATTTATGAAATGTTTCGGATACCACATTTGACCAAAATATGTTTCTGGTAATGGTTCAAGGAACTCACATTAATATTTAAGTTTGTGTGCTAATTTTGACATGCTGAGGCTAGTGTTTGAGTTAATATTTGGATTCTTGTTGCGACACTTTCAAACACTAGCAACTGTGTTGAGAAAATCCTTAAATAATGATAAGCTGCAAAATTTTCTTTGTATACTTACCAACATGTGTTATTCCTGTTTTGTTGACAGATTCCTAATGAGGTCTACCGTCCATCAGTGGAGGTTTGTCGGAGCTGCTGTAGAGAAGTTAAGAAAGGTTATCAGAGAACAAACAGTCCTCGGTATTATATTTCTATTCCTCAAGGTGATGAAGATGGAAAACAATCAGAAATAGAAGAACCTCGTGTTGTAGTTCAAATGGATACAGAGTCTCCTGCAATATACCAGAAATCTTGTTTGGACCATTATTTTGATAAACCTATAAAAGTAAGTTACAAGTTTTTATCGAACATAATACAGTATTTTTCAAGTAAACTGTTAATTTGGTTCCTAAACTATCATTTTCTCTTCTATTTGATCTCTGAACTACAGAAACGTAATAAATAGTCTCTAAAATATTCACAATTTACCAGGTAACCGGAGATGTACGTGTGATATTCTACGAGAAAATGATTGGAGGCCGTCTTTTCTACTGCTGCTTTAATACAGCTTTTATTAGGAACAGCTTACTACAGGTAATCTCATCCTTCTCAGGAAACTGATATCTACATTGAAGGGAAATGAGCCTGGAATCACTGCATTTAGAAAACCACGCAGTCGCACGCATTACTTGGTCTCAGTCATTGAATTGAGACCGGTTAGCTCAATTATGATCATGCAATGTCATATTGTCATTTGGTTAAATAAAATTTGTATATTAATCAATCAAAATGCACCATCAAAGGCATGGCAAAAAATAAATTGGAAATAACAACAATAGAATGCACCATCATGCTATCACCCAATTATAATTAAACGGTCGTCGATGTTCCGATTGCGTGAATGTGGGAAATTCCTGATTGCATGGGAGCCGGATTCGAAAATACCAATATAAGTTGAAAATAATAACAATAGAATCCACTGTGAGTTCAACTGACTGTGTTCACTTTTGTAACTATTTCTGTTTGCAGCTCACAGTAAATGAATTGGACAAAGTTGGGAAGAAAGGAAGATCAATATGTGGCCCTACTTTCTGCCTGGAATTATTGTTTGGTCCTGCTAATACAGGGTATTCATCATCAAGTATATCTATTGGTGAAAACTCCAGTGATCATTCATTATAATATGTCCGCATATCTATACAAAAAAAAAAATTTATGAAAGATCGCGACCCATTCTCTACACAACTTGTTTTAGTAACATATTTTCTGCAAAATGATCCCAACAATGAGTCCCTTACTGTGTTGTGTAGTAGTGCACTGATTTCTCTAGCTGTCTTGTCGTCTAATTTTTCATAGGCGAAAGGCATGAGTGTAATTCTTGTATTATTATAGTGGTTGAATAGCAATTTTCAGAAGATGAGGCTCATAGCATTATAATAAACAAAGATCATCATTTTCTGGGTTTCTAATTCTATTTTGTCTTAACCCTTCGGTTTCTAAGGAAAACGGACACTAGTAGTTTTGAATTCGGCTGAGGTCACTAAAACTCAACCAAATATTTTTTCAGTTAGGATTTGAACTCGAGTACTCCTGATTGGTTCGACAGTAAGTTATTGTTAACAAATTTTCAAATCTCATAAAGGATTTCCAAATGATAACAGTTTAAAAACACAAGAAATTATCAGGACAGAAAATGATATGGCATTCCAACCAGCAGCAGACCATTTACGTTTTTTTTTACAAATGGTGATATAGGACACATCAATCATTCTTTGAGCATAACATTTTTTGTTTCCTTGATTATAATACAAACTACTGTATGTCAAAATGAATCGAACTAGGAACATAAAATCCTTGTCCTCACGAGCCAATAATACCAACAAAAAAAAATTGCACATAAGTTGCATTGTTTCCCATGGCTACGAAAATTGGGATAGTAAGCACATTAAGGAAATATTACAGTTTTAACAGAAGCATGGCATTTTATGCGGTAAGTTCTCCATTCTCATCTGTAAACCCTGTCCGCCATGCTTCCGCTAATGCAACATAGCATTTGCTTAGCTAGTTTGCAGGAATATGAATCGGGGTGATCTAGTGCTTGCCTGTCTCATTGTCAATGATGGACAAACATATAATTAGTAGGTTAACTTCCTGGTGTGAATGCTGCTATGTCAATAATGATGCCTTGCGCTTTGCATAATCTTCGACAACACTGATCGCACTATTGCTATGACGCAGCGAAAACTCTGCCAGTAGAATTTGTCTTTCTTCAACTGTCAAATCCCCATGACAGCCCTGCAAATGCCGTGAAAAATTCAGACTTCATTAAATGCCGAATGAGATGCAGAAAAACCAAATATAAATTACAGAACTAAACATGATTTTAATATCATATCAACAAAACAAGAACAATAAGGTGGGAATAACCATGGAGGAAAGAATACACAGCACAACAAGGTTGATTTAACTATACAACACTGTTTGACACTAAATTAATTTCTTATAAGAGCAAGAATATAAGAACTTGTTTCTTCCAATATGTATAGAACTGTAAGGTGTTTGATTTTTCTGTTCTAATATACCACAGAAAGTATGAAATTAAAATCATTACCGTGCGAGAAATTCTATCACAAACAGCATGGTGCATGAGAATTCCTGCAGCAACCGAAACATTGAAAGAGTCCACCATCCCTTTCATTGGAATACTGCAGTGCAAATCTGACATTGCCAAAGCCTCGTCACTAATACCCCTGCAAAAAGAACATAACCCCGGTTCAAAAGTATTACATGGAATTTTCTTAATCCAACCGCATATCAAAAGCACCATTATGAAGGAAATATATAATATTATTTTTCAAAACTAAGTCAAATTGAACTGAACGAGCTTTACTAATAAGACATCTATTACTACATGGATAAATAAACAACTAAGACAAGAGACAGATATGAAGGAAATAACCTATTTTCGTTCCCGACTACTATTGCAGTTGGACAGGACCAGTCCATGTCATAGATAGAAACCTATACACGGCAAGAAAAGGTCAGTTAAGTTCACTGTATGACATATGAGGATTTTCGACACAATTTAAATATATAAATACAATGCATCAATACATGATTACAGGGTTCAGACTATTTCTCTGGATATGAACTAACAAAAATAGCAGAGGCAAACAATACCGCATCGATTCCCACATGAGTCGTTGCAATTCGATAACCACGTGATTTCAACATTTCAAAGCACTCCTTTGTAGAGTCCCAAAGTTCAATGTCTAACCATTTCTCCGCACCCATGCTTACATGGCGATTGTCCTTATACCTGTGACAAAGAAACTAGGTTACACGTAGCAATAAAGGTTTGCTTAACTTCATTTCAATTTAAATTCACAAACTTTCAATTCATAATTGTGAAAAGTTTTGATCTTGACAATAAAAAGCTCATGAGATTGGCTAAATTTAAGTAACATTATTCAAGAAGGGAAAAAATAAAAACATATATACAATAATTCAACATAAATTACTATTGGCTTAACTTTACTTATGGTTGAGAATGGAAAATATAATTAGAATGATACATAGTTTATCATACACCCTTTATAATTATTATAAAAAACAACATCAAAAAGTTGAAGACGAACTTCATATGAAAAGTAGGCTTGATAGGTTGATACAAATAAAAAACCCTTAGAATTCGTATGAATTATCGATTAAAAGATGAGTAATGAGTACATGTATGGTCTTATTTATAGACTTCAATTACACTAACTAACTAATGTTAACCAATTCTCCTAACCAACTCATAACCATACCTAACTAACCTACTAATTTTAACTAACTCCAACTATCTTAACAATAATCACCAGCAATAATAACCAACGATGCACTGATACAAACACAGATATTGACACTTAGACACCACTGATAATATAAGAATATAGTAGGGCACCGGACACGCCTTCAACCTGAAGTGTTAGTGCTACATATATAATAACAAAATTTTCTACAATATAGGGGACTTCATAAAATAAACGCAATTTTGATTCCACTAAATCAACTGCACTATAGAATATTTTCAACTGAAATATTACTCCGCCATAACATATTCACATCCTGAGGTTAAGATGATTTCAATTCTTCAAAATCAGTAAATCAAACCTATTTTATGAACAGCAAATACCCCAAGTTAATAATTGAAATTGTAGATTTGTAACAACCTACTCTCCACATTATCAATATTTCAATATTTCAAAAAGCCCATAGAATTGTAAAATATTAATCAAGATCGTCCATCTATCTAATATCAAATGCATCTTTAACATTATTCACTTAATTTCAAATTCATCTCCGATATTACCAACTTAATATCATTCTAGTCCCTGCAAATACCAACAGAAGGACAAATATGACTAAAACATTGCAATTTCAAAGATCATTTCAAAATATCGATAATTTGAACAACTAGACTCACCGAGTCCTATAATTCCAAGCACCAGTTAGGATATTCAATCTTTTTATGAATCCAAATGCAATGAGTCCGTATGGCCTAGCTCAAGTTATAATGCTGAGAATGTTAGGTCGAACATTTTCCGTGGTTACCTGGGCTTAAACCCAAGATATCCCCTTTGTGTGTGTATGTGTGAGTTTTCAGTGGTGTTTGTCACTCCATCTACAGCAACAACAACAACAGAGCCTTATCCCACTAAGTGGGTCGTCCACATGAATCAAATTACGCTATAATGTTTTATCATAAATAATAATTTGATCCAACTCATTAATCTTTCTACATTTTTTATTAGTTTTTCTTATAGTTTTTCTAGGTCAATCATTGCCTCTGCCCTCTAGTGATACTATACTCCATCTGACCCACTCTCATTACTACAACATCTACAGGTCTTCTCTCTGAATGTCCAAACCACCTAAACCTAGTTTTCCCGTCTTTTCTACTATAGATGCTACTCCAACTCTCTAATATTGTCACTCCCTCTACAAACCAAAAAAACGCAACAAATTGAAAAACTAATAAAAAAACAAATCCATTATCAAATTTCACCTCAACAACAATGTAAACACCTTTTGTTAGCATCAGAAGAAACAACATGAACAGACTGAACACCAAGAGCATCAGCAGACCGAAAAGCCGCCGAAACATTTCCAAAATCACACAACCCTTCAACAACAAGACAAACATTATAGCTTCTATTCAAAACCGCTTTTCCAAATCTCTCCTTCCTCGTTTCAGAAATACATGGCCCAACAGCTTCAATAACTTCAGAACTCGTAACCTGGCAACCATTTTCGCATTGAAAACTGTCTAAGTAAGGGAACCACCGAGGTTGAGGTTGGTGATGAAGTGGTTTTCGTTGCATTTTCATGAGAGTGGTGACACCTTCGTTGGAAGTGAGGATGTTGTGGATTGTGTCGTTTGGTTGAGGAACAGCGGCGGCGGTTTGTGGTGTGGTGTAGCAACATCGTGAGGTGGATTTGTGGCGGCGGAGAGAAGAAGAGAGAGAGGGTTTGAATTTGAAGGTGGAAGAGAGTGATGAACACAACATGGTTTTGCAACTACTCATGTTGTTTCTCAGTTCTTCTTGATTTGGGATAACACAACATAAATAAGTTTTTCTAGAAGACACTTTTAGTTTTTATTGTATTGCATTTTAAGGGTTTAATCTAAGTTTTTCACTATCTTAATCTTAGTTTATTGTATTGCATTTTAAGTTAAGAAAATAAAAATAAATTATTTAAATAAATTTTGTTTTTCCAAAAAAACTAAAATAAATTGTTAAGTGTTTATTATTTTAATTTAATTATAATTGATAATTGTAATTTTATGTAATAAAAAACAAAAATATAAAATTAAATAAAAATATGAAATAAAAAGTGGTGGGGTAAAGTGTTGAATGGAAAAACCATTGGAGAAAATAAAAGTTGAATGAATGTTGAATAAGAGAGAGAAAATGATGTGTTGAATATTAAACTTTATTGTCATTTTCATGGTTGATTACTATTGAAATCCTTGAAGCTCAAAACTTTATTATCTCAAGGTTTGCTAGACTATTTTCATGTTTCGCAATCTTTGTCTATATTCACTTGTTCCAATATTAAAACTTCATCTTTCGATTCATCGCTTAATATTTGTGATGAATCAATAACAACTATTAAACTTCATCTTTCGATCAATCGATTAATATTTGTTATTCATTATAAGAACGGTGAAATAGATTAGAGATTAGGGTTACATAAAATTAGGGTTTAAGGCTTGGTTTGATTAGGATTACGTCATTAGACTTATCCAACAATCCCAAGACAAGAAGAGTTTACCCACTCACGTTCATTGTAGACATAGAAGAGAAGAATAAGAAGAACATAAAAGTAAATAACAATAAAATAAAGGTGAACTTTTATTCCAAGAACAAAAGATGGTTTTACAAACTAGATGGTTGCTCTATTTATAGTCTAATATTGACTTGAGCCCCAAGAATTAAATCACTAGAGTGTTGCACAAGAAACCATGGGCTCTAGGTCAGAAATACTAAAATAGACAGCTTTGTCGAAGAAGCAAAAGCAGCAAAAGGGCAAAAGGGGCGCGCCACTTGTTATATTTTTGTACAAGATCTTCAAATTCTTTGCCCAAGATATTTTTGTATGAGATCTTCATATTTTTGACATGAATCCTTGCACAAGATATTTTTGTATGAGATCTTCATATTTTTGGCATGAATCAGCTCCAATTCTCCTTTCTTTTGCTCCAAGACTCCATCTTTCAAATATTTGTTTGTTCTTTAAATAAAATAACTTGTAATTGAAGTAAAATAGTTCTAGAAGGAAATAAAAACATATTAAATTTAATTAAAATAAACTTAAATATTAATAAAAGACACTAAATAATGACTCATTATTGACTCATCATTATGCCCTTTTCTTCTTCAAAGCCCCATCAGGTATAATCTCTTCTTTTGAATCTATCTTTAATGAAAAAAATTGGGGGGAAGTGAGGATCATAGAAAAATCTCCTGGATTAGTTGGAATTTTATTTGTGTTAGAAAGGAGGAGGGAGGTTTGGGGGTGAGAAGAATGAGAGAATTTAATCTGGTTCTCTTAGGGAAGTGATGTTGGAGGATGTTAGTTGGTAGAGATGGGTTGTGGTATAGAGTGTTGGTTGCCCGTTATGGTGAGGAGGATGGTATTTTGAAGGATGGGGGGCGGCGGGCTTTGGGTTGAGGGCATGACCTATTGCGCGTTCGTGATGGTTGTGGGGGAGTGGGAGGAGAGTGGTTTAGTGACTGTGTTACGAAAGTGTTGGGGAATGGGAGAAATACTAATTTTTGGACTGATTCGTGGTTAGGTGGTATTGCTTTATCGGTGTGGTTTAGACGCTTGTTTAATTTAAGTGTCAATAAACATAGCACGGTGGAGGATATGTTTGTGTTAGGGGTGGGAGGAGGGTGGTGAGGCGTGGCAGTGTCGGAGGAGATTGTGGGATTGGGAGGAGGAATTAGTGGGGGAGTGTCGAGCGTTGCTTGCTAACGTTACTTTGCAGGTTTCATTGTCAGATGGATGTAGATGGCGACTTGACAATTCAGGAAATTATTCTGTTCGTTCTGTTTATCATATGTTGACTACAGGTGGTAATCCTATTGTTGATGAGGCTCCAACTTTGGTGTGGCACAAACATGTCTCGCTAAAGGTCTCTATTCTTGCTTGGAGGCTTCTTCGCAATCGGTTGCCAACAAAGTCTAACTTGGCGGTTCGTGGTATCATGGTTCAGGATGAGCATCTTTGTGTTTCTGGATGTGGGGGAGTGGAGACAGCTCAACATTTATTTGTTTCCTTCCCTATATTTAGAGACTTATGGCAGCATGTCCGCGCTCGGATTGGGGTTAGTGGGGTCGACCCCCTTTGAAATTGTTGATCACTTTGTTCAGTTTTCTTATTTGTTAAGATATGCAGCTAAAAACCGTTCTTTTATGCAATTTTTATGGTTGGCTTGTGTGGGTGTTGTGGACTGAGCGTAATAATAGGCAGTTCAACAATACAAAAAATACTATTCACCAATTGGTAGAAAAGGTTCAAATTCATTCTTTTTGGTGGATGAAGGCAGCTAACATAGTTCATAAGTTTGGGGTTGACAATTGGTTTGCTTGCCCTTTACCTTGTTTGGGTATAGGTTAGCTGTTTTTTGTTCTGTTGTCTTCTGAGTCTTTTGACTGAACTCTATTGTAATTATGCTCGTTTCCTTCTTGTACTCCTTGTGCGGAAGGAACGAAGCTTCTGTTGTTAATACAAGTTTTATTTTTGCCTCTTCAAAAAAAAAATATTTTACTTAACTTTTTTTATTGAATTCCTAATATTTTATGTAATAGAAATATCTCAACAAATTGCATACGATACCCTTCATTCATATCCATTAAATATTTCATTTTTTTTAGAAAGAAGCTTCAATTAGTTGCTATGTAATCTTTTAACACCGTATCATTCAGTTAGTTTTTCTTTGGCGAAAAAAAAAGGCTTTCGTTAGTTATTATATTATCTTTTAGCAACATATTCTAATACAAATGTTAACTATAAATACAGGAGTTTTTTCATTAAAAAAATAAAATAAAGGAATTTTTGTTAATCACATATTCACACATTTTGAGCATAATCTGAAACACAAACCTTCTTTTGATCTAACCTTTTTCGTTCTTCAGGTTTGGCAAACACCAATTCTTTTGATATTTCTTTTATTTATATTTTGATTTTTATAATATATATATATATCAACCGCTTCCTAATACTAGTTTTTAATATAACATGTTTTTGTCCTTTTGTTATTTTTAATTTTGAAGACAACTTTTCAAACGGCATCTTAAAAATTTATAATGATGCTTACGCACATACTTACATAACCTTCATTCAATTTTGATTCCTAACTAACCAATAAATTTCATCACTCTGATTTTTTATTTTTCAAAAACTTTGGCTACAAAATTTGATCTCATGGATAGCTTAACCATCAATAGTAAATACAAAGTATAGAGATTTAAGATTAGGATCTTTTGAATATATAGAATGTCAAACTTCAAAGATCGAGACCAGATTGATTTGATCAATATGGTTTTCATGGATGACAAATTATGCATGAGTTCTTTTTCTTTGTTAACTTTTACAAACTAACATGACTTTACATTATTTAAAATTATTTCATATGATAATTAATCTTTACGATTTTTATTTGTTATGTTTTATTATTATTTTTAGAACATTTGTATGTATAGTTATTCACAATTTTTGTTGACTTTTGTTGTTTCTAATATCCTAAGGAAGCAAAATTCAATGCATTGTGTGGAGTAACAAAGCGACAAAATATCAATTTTTGATGGTTGAGAGAATATGTTACAAGATAACAAATATCTCAGTTTTTAAGAACAACTATAAGTTTAAACCAACTTGCCATGACTATAGACTATTTTTTCAGGACATGACCACCGTGGAACCAGTTGATGATTCAATTGTTATTTTTTATGCATTCAAATTCACATCTTATGATGAAATTTTTAAAGTTAAGAATGAAGATTCACACCTAATTGGTATTTTTTTAAGGAGTCGGTTTTTGTTTTATATCTATTTCCTATTTATTTGTTATATTTTTTTGTATTGCATTGGATATTAACTTCACCTTTCATATTTTTTTTTAAAGATATTATTGGAACATTAGCTGCAAAGAGAGAACTCACAGAATACAAAAATGTTGTCCAATCAACCAATTATATGCCTCTGGAGTTGGATGATCTTGAGAAAATATTATTTAATGATTTTTTTCCACATTGATAAACTTATGTGATTTATAATTTAATTTATTTTCAGGGGAGGGGAGAATCTCAAGTGCACATTATGAGAAGAATATGCAAATCAAGTTATTGGCTTTATGTCTGAAAATCCATATGTACCCATTATTTTGATATTGCAATTGGCTAAGTTTAAATTATATAGAGGTATTTTTCTTAATAAATTCATACGTGTTTCAAATTAAACTTTATAGTGTATATTAAAAATTGTTTGGAAATGTTTAATTTTTTTTTTATGTTTTGGACTTTTAGAAAAAATGGGAGTATCAAACACACCCTATAAAAATTAAAAACTAATAATTAACGATGTTATTCCTCAAGTTCAATAACTTCAAACCAAGTATTCACAAATTACTAATCAAACAAAATTCATTAATTAGGAAATCCAGTTATATTTTATTTCATGAAGAGAAGATTATTTTTCAAGTAACACAACAATAGTATAATTTTATTAATTTAATAACGGATACAGATTTATGCGTGTTCGGAAACTTCAAAAAAAATTAATTTTACTATATATGTGTTAATATTTTTTCTAAATCCAGTAAATTTTATTTGTCTGTGCATCTATAAATTTAAGAGTATTTATAATATGCTTTATTTTCCTTCAAAAAAAATATGGTTTATTTTATTCTATTCGTGTGTACCTATTAAGATATTCGTCCCATGCCAATTTGTGACAAATCTTATTTGCGGATGCCATACATAGTTTTATTTTTTTTTCTTGACTATGTTTAACCCAGGCAACGCCAGGTAAATACACTAGTTATATTTAATTTGATTAAAAGTATAAGTATGTATATTTTGCACTTTCATATTGTAAAAAATTATTCTCATTTTTTTCAATGATACCAAAAATATAACAAATATAATAACGTCTTTCAAAAAAAAGGTAACAAATATAATATAAATTCTTTTTTTTTTGAAGGAATAATATAAATTCTTATTGTTTTAAATGATATTAACAAAATAACATTTTTATAGTCAAATTTGCTTTATATCTACTAGCAAAAAAATCGAGCACTTTCAGCTCATTTTCCTTATTCCTTCTCACCTCCTTCTTTATTCTTCATGCTCATAGACCAATAGTTTGTAATGAACAATTTATACATAAGCAAAACAAAAGTTTTAAGACTTTTAATCAAATTTGAGATGTATATGTGTAAAAAATTCTGAGAATATGCTGGATTACTCAGATCTGAAGTGAGAAAGGGAAGAATACGAGGAAAAAAATCACTAAACTTTGTTTTTCCAGACCGACCGATTTTACGAAACCGGTACCGGTTCAGCGGCTACACCGGTTATGTCCGGTTTTTTCTGGTTCAAGCAGTGTTTAGCCGGTTTTTAGGACGATTAGTTCCAGACATCAGACCAACCCGGACTGATCTTCGGTTCGGTCCAGTTTTTAAAACATTGCTTTGGAGGTGTTGGAAGCCATAAAAACCTAGTCTTGGAGATGGGGGTTGTGTAGTAATACTTTGTCATGTTTGCATTGGTTATTGCAGCAGTTTTTGTAACCTTTTGTTTGGGCCAAGTTGGGGAGGCCTTGTTCTCAACTGTGTTCATTGATAAAATTTGTTTAGGCTTTAAAAAAATTAATTTATCTTCTATTATTGCATTGCTTATTTGTGCTCTCTTGAAGTTTTCTTTGAAAATTCTCGTGACTTTACAATGAATGAGTGCAGTTATCTACTATATGTTGAATTAAACTTCACACTATATGTTCTACTTTATGCTCTTGTAGGTTGATGCTTGACCCATATACCATAATTGTATATGATTACATGGGAGGAATAGAAGAGATTATAAAATCTCAAGTGTGCAGGTTGCATATAAGTTTGAGGTATTAGGCATGGCAACAAAACCCGTGCCCATGGGTATCCGTCCAAACTAACCCCGATTTGACGAGTTTTTTCGATTTGACTGGGTTTGGGTATTCCCCGATTCCAATATACGGGTATGGGACAGGTAACGGGATATATGTACCCACCCCGAACCCATACCGAAACCCTACCCGAATGTAGAAAGATCATATTTTTGTTTTTGTTGAAGAGGTTGATAATGACATGCCATGTTATTTGGTTTGATAATTGTCATGATATAACGAACTTTCATTGATAGTTAAAGGAGCAACCGAATTATTCGGTAAGTAAATGTTAAAATGAACGCAAATTGTTGGATAATGCACTACAATATTGTCATTGAAGCTTAAAAAAACTCTTTTTTTATCAAAAAAATTTATTCACTGCGGGGACGGGGATGAGATGGGAATACCCGAACCCATTGGGGACGGGGATGAGATTCAATTTCTCATCCCCGTTGGATATGGGTAGGGTAACGTGTAAATATATGGGATTAGGGGATGGGGACGAGGATGACAAAACCCGTCCCCACCCCGCCCATTGCCATGCCTAGAGGTTATACAGTTAATGCAGACACAATACAAAATCCTATGAACCAAACCAACTCTATATAGAAAGAAAAAAAAAATGCTAGCAACACACTTTCGAACACACACTTTTCAACACTCTTTTCGATTGGTTAAAATTCATATGGGTTCACCAAATCATGTGGGTCCCATATGAATTTGGTGGGTCCCATGTGAATTTTAACCAATCAAAGAGAGTGTGTTGAAACGTGTATGTTAGAAGATATGTTGCTAGCATTCCTAAAAAAAAAAACTATAAAGAAAAATTATTCTCAACATGCAAATTTTTATAGTAGTGATTGACATGGGAACATGTTCAAACTTGCTTTCTCTTGCAGTTGCTGAATCTCTCAGGAAAAGAGTTAAGAGATGACAGATTACAAAATCCATTAAGTGCAAAGAATGGATCCAACATAATTTTAATGTAAGATATCTCATATCTAAGGATGTTTTAAAATGATACTAGCTAGTGTCACATTGTTTACTCTATGTAATTATTTTTGTCCAAAGTAGATCGTAGTTGTACGACTGTGTTGGGTTGTGTTGTGATGTCCTCATTACGCTTTAGTTGACGAAAAAGCAAACGAAACAATTAAGAGTCTGTTTTGTTGTAGTTTTTTTAAGAAAAAAATTATTTTTAAAAAAAAATAATTAATTTTAAAAGTGTTGCATCCGCTTGTTACAATTTAAAAAATCTAAAAACAGCTTCAAATCTAAATTATTTTATGTCAAATCACTTTTATTTTAATTCATAATAAACGGGTCCTAAGTAAACTTAATTCCTACAGCATTCAATCTAAGGGTCAACCCGAATGCGGTTGAGCAACATTTTCTCTTTTAGAGCCATTTTTTTTATTTCTTTTTCTTTTTCCTTATTTATCGAGGGTTTTTGTTTGACCATCCCTCTTGTATATATATTCTTTCTTTTTTTAGACTCACCTTGAATTTGATGGTATCTGTCTTTCAGACTCACCTTAAATTTGATGCCTAGCGTATCTATTGGCTTATCGAAAAAAGACAATTGTTTGTCATTGATCAATTAGTTAAATAGAAATTTTTTATAACTTCTAAATAAAATTGAAAAACTATAAACTTAACAAAACATATATAATCATAAATACAATATTTCCCCATTTAATATTTTTTACACAAATATTTTTGTTAAATATTTTTAACAAAAAAAAACAACTCTTTATACATTTTTGTTTATTCTACAAAGTGACTAAAAACTTATTGATTCCAAATTATATTTTGAAAATGAGTCAATAAAAAATATCATTGAAATATATAATTTATACATGAGACGATTGTTTGCCAATAAGAATAATTATAATATACTAATTATAAAAAAGAATTCTTATACATTTTCATTCATTCTAATAAGTGACAAAATTTTATTTGTCAACCCTGTCGTCCTTATGGCATGTCACTATAATGTTTTCACATGATTTTTTTTCCTTTCTAAAAGCGAGTCACTAAGGAGTGAAGTTATGGCATACAACTAATTCACAAGATAATTGTTGGTCACTAATCAATTAATTAATTATAATATTTTAAATCTTTTAAATAAAAATGAAAATATTTACAATATACTAATTATAATTATAATTTAGTATAAAAATTATACACAAAGCAAATGTGTGTCACTGACTAAATACTCTCTTTTTAAGGAAGGAAACTAAATACTTAAAATTATTTCTTTCAAAAAAAAACTAAATACTTAAAATAAGTGTTTTTTCAATTCTTCCAACTCGACCAACTATAATTTTACACAGTTCATTGTTAGTGGCTGCTAGGGGTTGGAATAGGCTAGGCCGAGCTAAGCTTTGTAAGGCCTGAGTCTGGCCCGCCAAATTTTTTGAAGACCTAAGCCTAGCCTGCGGCCTGTCATAGGCTTACTTTTTAGGTCTGACCTTGGCTTTCTGAAAGCCTGATACGGCCTGCTAGCATGTTTAAAGGCCTATTTCATATGGACATCTTTAAATAAGCAAAACGATCTAAGTTTAAATAGACTAGCGAACTAATATATCAATTAGATTAAATTCTCTTTTGATAATCAACATGAGTTTTTAGGGAATTTGACTATATATTGTATCATATTTAAATTCTAGTTTATAATAATACATTTAAATATATAAAAATTTAATGTATACTAATAAGCTTAAATTAATAAAAAAGTTAACAAAATTTATTTTAATTCAAAGTACAAAATATAATATAATAATAAATAATATTTTTCATATTTACTTAAATAGGCCGGCCTAATAGGCCTAAGAGTCTTTTTGAATGGCCTGTGGCCTGGCCTTTTAAGCTAAATAGACTTCTAAAAAAGCCTAGGTCTTCTATGTTTAAGAAAAAAGTCTTGCCTGTCGTAGGCTAGGTTATAGGCCCTTGTAAGTCGGTCTGGCCTATTCCCATCCCTAGCGACCATCCTACTGGTGAATTCAAATTTGAGCGAGGGTTGAGACAAGGCAATCCGCTTTCTCCATTTTTATTCTTAATTGTTGCTGAAGGTCTAAATGCTATGATGAATGCTTTAGTAGCGGCTGGTCTTTTTACTGGTTATAAGGCGGGCACCTCTGATTATGTTTTTGTTACCCACCTTCAATTTGTTGATGATACTTTGTTAGTCAGAGTTAGAAGTTGGGCCAATATCAGAGCTTTACAAGCATTGCTCCTCCTCTTTGAAGCGTCATCTGGTCTCAAGGTGAACTTTCATAAGAATATGCTGCTTGGTATCAACCATTCATGATTCTTGGTTGACTGAGGCACCCTACATTCTCCGTTGTAAAATGGGTCGTGTGCCTTTGAAGGTGAGAAAAACACAAGAAGGGGGGGGGGGGGGGTTGAATTGTGTTTACTTTTTCTTCGTTTTCTCCTACTGAAGTCACTAATCAGAAGCAGATAGAGTTCAGCTTATGAAGTGATAATCAAAATTT
>Ga0315914_1000217_pt1 | contig 61117 bp, 26 predicted proteins | sample MpolenodulesMG_FD_203920 | JGI IMG/M metagenome (GOLD analysis project Ga0315914, IMG submission 203920) | Medicago polymorpha root nodule microbial communities from Los Angeles, California, United States - elongated nodules | ecosystem: Host-associated > Plants > Roots > Nodule | place: USA...
TACTTCTCAAATTGTGAGACATTTGGTTTTGTTTTTTTGGCCTACCTCTCAAATAACAATTTTAGGAATCGAAATTCTTTTTCTGGGAGATAATCATATAACAAACTCTCTCAATATATAGGTTTTAAATTTCAACTTATTGAGAGAAGTGTGTTCTAAGCATAATTCTCAAAATAAAGATATTGACTATGGTTAAAGGAAGATATGTACATTAAAAGCTTGATTTTGTGGACATGATTAAAAGCTCATAAAACAAAAAGTTTTCCTTTTTACTAATGATAAAGTGAAGAAGATGCTTATACTTTATAAATTAATTAATTAATTTATTGGTATGCACTACAAAGTGTGCAATAATTTACACATACATCAAATTACACCTCATTATTATGTTATTTTGTTAAATTAGTTATCAAAATATTTAAACCAAATTTATATGGTGAAATGCCATTAAAAACATAAATTAAACTTTCTATACCAATAGTACATGCATATAAACTCTTAAGTAAATTGTTCAAGATTAAATGATAAATACATGAATGTGAGAATAGTGATTGTAGTTTAAACCACTAAGGAATGAGGAAAGTAAAAGAAAAGAACTAAAGTGGAACATGTTTTGGACTTTCTGGGAAAAAATTTGAAAAGCCGTAATATGTGAGAAAAACAGAACATCTTTTCCAATCTAAGTATAAAACAAAGCAATATTTAATGTAATTGTTCAATTATTATTTTGTTTTTGAAAAAAAATTGTCGTATAATTATTGATTGGCCTCTTAACAGGGCCGGACCTCAGGGTGTGCAAGGAGCTCAATGGAACTGGACATTCCCAAGGTATGTGCCTAAAAAAAAAATTATAGCACAGTAGTACTACTAGGTACAACCCCACTAAAAACAAAGATTCCTTATTCTCTTTCTCTCTAGCACCACACGTTCCAACACCATCGGTCCATCAGCCCATCAGACTTTCCTTTTCTTCTTCCCCGATTTGATTTTCTTTTCCTCTTCTATTGTCTTGTTTTAGGCCTATTAGAATTGGGTCCTCTTGCTTTTGGTGTTAGGTGGGTATTTTTTTGGGAGGGAGGTTTGATGATCCTCATGTATACAGTAATGATTTTCATCTTTACGTGTATTGCATATATACGACACCTTGTATTTATCTTTAAAAAAATTTAAATAGAACATTGTTCTTTTAAAAAAATACATTTTTATTTTATTACGGACCTCTTTTCACTTACAAAGCCGAGTCTCCAAATTTATAGGAACGGCTTTGTCTCTTAAGGTAATCCGTACAAGGTGAATATCATCAAGGTGGATCACACTAAAAAAAGCACACAATAAAATAGTCTACCAGAATGCTACACAAGTAAACTTGCAATATAACACTATGTGTGTGTATATATATAACACTTTTTTTTTGAGCAAATATATAAAACACTTGTCACTAATAAAAGTTAACAAGAAATAAAGTACGTGGCAGAAAAATTTATGAGTATTATATATAAAAAAATCGTTGTATAAACACTTTTTTTTAAGCAAACACTTGTCACTAATAAAGTACGTGGCAGAAATAAAGTTAACAAGAAACACTTGTACACAAAATTTATATATATATATAAAATTGTTACAAAATGACTCATTAAGGGTATTAAATGGAAGCTAAGTGGCATGCAAGTTGCATGCAGTAAGCATAAGAGATAAGGCTAATTTTTTCACTAAGTGTTGATTTCGTTATTAAGTGTATGTTGATGTAAAATGGCTTATATTAGTTTTTATATAAAAAGTACCTACACTATTATTCATTAAAGTTAGCAATAGTAACTCTACATTATTCATTAAAATTAAGAAATTATATTTTTTATAGATTTTCTTTTTGGTGGATTCAAAGAATAATTTCTCCATTTAATTCTAAGCATGTACTACATCTTTGTCTGAAATAAATAACTCACCACTCACCATTTTGACAGATATTAATAGTGTTAATTTCATAGTGTGTTTTTGTCAGGCTTTTGGTTTATGGGATCTTAATTTTTATGTTTAGTTTTATTTTTGGTAGATTTGTGGGATCTTAATTTAAGGAAGGAAGAATGAAGAAAATAAATAATGTGATGAAGTTGAACTTCGCCATCTAATATATTTTTTTTAAAATAATCATGTCTTAAATAATTACATGCAAAATAAATGCATGAAAGACTTTCACAAATGAAAAATGCAGGTATTTTAATTATTTATTTCTAAGAAAAGAAATCTAAGTTGATTAAAAGGTAAAAGCTAATAGCATAAAGCAATGCCTATTGCAAATGCAAGTCATGCAAGCAAACAATAATACATGCATATCCTTTCCCCCCTCATGTAAAGCTGCGTGTTTGATCAACAAAAAAAAAAAATTCATTATTATGAATCTTTTCAATAAAAACAAAAATTATAGATTAAGAAAGATAAAATATGTTTCAAATTTTGTTAGTATTTGAAATATCAAATTTAGAGATAAATTTTATTTTATCTATCTCGATTTTCTGTTATTATTTAAACTTTTTAGTATGTTTATTGTTATGTCAGTGTTGGTCCAACAACCGACTTCAGGGTAACAATAAACACCAAAGTTGTTAAAAAAAAACAATAAACACCAGAGAATCTATATAATCTTAACAATGAAGTAAGTATATCTAATGAAAGAATTTGACATACCTGAGTATTCCTAAGGTTTGGTCTTGACTTGTAGGAAGAGAGTGAATAATGCAAGGCAGTCACCAACCTTTTCCCTACTCTTAGAATTTTCTCCCTCAAAAAGGCTACACACTCTTGTTCTTGCTTAGCAAATGTATCCCACACCACACCCCTTTTATAAGTACCCTTTGCATGCCCCACTAAACCTCTATGTCGATCTTCCCTAGTATTTGAATTAAATATATATTGTAATCAATATCAATATTATTAATATAATGACACAATAGTGCGCAAAAAAGGTATAGGAGCTAGAGAGGGAAAAGCATTTTTGTTTGTCACATTGTTTTGAGGGTATAATTTAAAGAAGAAAGGAAAAATAAACAAAATAACAAATGGTTTAGTTATTTTAAGAAGCAAAATGTAATATATTAAGAGGAAATATAACAAATATTCCATTCCAAATATATAATTAAGATTTAGTTAGAAAAAAATCAGAAAAAAAGAAAAAAGAAAAAAGAATATTAATTAAAGTGACATTAATAATTATTTTACAAAAACCTTTGTAAAAATTCGAACTTCATGCCGTAAGTTATAAGGATAAACTGCTTCGCACTAAATTAAAATTCATGACACAACTAGGTTACCACTTACAAGAAAAAAAGGAACCTATAACATAAGCACATCCTTAAATTAGATTTTTTGATAGATTAGAGACATCTACAGTTTTAAAACTAGGCTCGGACCGGCTGATCGAACCGGTTCGACCGTGAACCGGTGATTAGACCGGATCAAGCCACCTTTTGGATCGGTCATGTAATTAGATTGGTGTGAATCGGTGAGACTCGTTGAAAACGGTTAGAACCAGTAACTCAACCCATTTTCTAATCAATCTGATCTAACATTAAATGTACAGTTTTGTAGAAAAATCATGAATTTTAAAAAGTGTTGAAAATGGTTAGAACCAATAACTCAACCGATTTTCTAATCAATCCGATTTAATATTAAATGCACAGTTTTGTAGAAAAATCATGAATTTTAAAAGTTAGAGTCTATAGGGATCAAACTATGTACACCAAAGTGCATCACATGATGCTGCAGCAACATGCTTGTGTCAAACCAGTGAAATATAATATATATGTGCGAATGCTATTATGCATTTTTTTTTCTTTTTCATCATATTTGTATTTTACGAGCACATCATTTTTAATAGTAAAAAATAGCTGGAACCTTGACCACTGCAACAACTACTTATCAGTGCTATCTTTTTTTTTTTATTTGTTTTTTTAAATGAGGCTAAAATGAGATATATTACCACTGCAAAAGGTCCTCCCTAACACAAGGTATGCCAGAGAAGAACATCAAAGTCAAAATAATATTTACAACAGAAACAAAAAAAAACAGCACAAAAGAAAACAGACAATTATTAACCAATGTCCAAAATGGTGTAAGGACTAAGCCACCAACCGTGATAGTTAAAGGGAAGGGAAGGAAGAAAAAATAATACATTTTAAGTTTTTAGGAAGAAAAAACACATTTTTTTCTTTTAAAAAGTGCACATTATTATTAAATATAATATCTACACAATACTAATAATAATAATAATAATAACTCCCTAAAAAAATAATAATAAAAACATCTCTCCCCTAAAAAAAACATACACCTCGTATATTTTTTAGAAAATCTCCATATTATATTAATATTAATATATATGCACAATAAAATCTATTTCTTGTCAAAAAATATAGTTATACAAATATTAATATACATATTACATCTCCGTTTTTTAATTTTTAAGTGGTCGAGTCATCGGTTCAATCTGATTTAATATGGTTAAATATCCATAAAAATATAATCGCAAGACCGAGTCATCTAGATGAGTTATTCGGTTTAATCTGGTTCAGTCATGCAGTACAACTAATGATTCAATGATTTGATCATTAACTCAGTGACTCAATACCCCTACCGAGTCGATGACCAAACCGAATTTTAAAACTATGGAGACATCCCCCTTAACAAATTATTTGTACTTAAATAAAAAATCTGGTTATTCAAATAGAAGTTAAATGGATTTGGGCCAAGCCCATAATAATTTTTTTTTTACCATAAAGTTTCAAATAATTCACCACCGCCGCCGCATAATACAGATATTATTATATTTTATTTGGGTACAATACAGATATTATTCTTATAAATACAAAATTTATATAATTTAGTACTCAAATTGCTCCCATAAATAATTTTTTTTTACAAAATACCAAAACAAATGATCTGGTGTGCTATACATTGACACGTATAAACATAGCCCACAACATTTCAGATATAAATTAATTTGGTAATTATATATTTGTCGTTTATAGAAATTGTCTTAGAAATAAAGATGATGTCCACTATCACATATTGATAAGTTAGCTATAAGTTCAAAATTAGTACTAGCATATATAATAATGTCTTACTTTAGGCTACAAATTTTGGTGCTTCTCATTCGCCGGGGATCAAAGCGTGTGCTCTTGTGGGCTACGTGGGAATCCCATTATGCTCCAATATCACACAATCTTGGGAATTAAATATGTGTATGAGGACCTAACATTTTGATCTTATGTGTTTTACATTTTTTTTAAGGGGGATCTTGTGTGTTTTACATAGGGATTGCGTGTGGGGGATTGCTTGTTTTTAATTAATTTTGATTTGATGCAACATTAAGTATTTTTTTTTTAAATTGAGAAATGGATGATTTATTTTACAAGAATTAGAGAAATTTTATTAATCAAAGTGACACTAACAATCATTTTATAACTATTCTTGAGGACATTTGAGTTCAATATTTGATGTTACAATGTGGAGATCTTTCCGCTAAACTAACACTTCAAGTGTAATGCAACATTAATTGCTAGTTGTATTTCATTTTAAAGGAAAGCTAATTGTATTTAACTGGTGTATAAGAAACTAATAAATACATGTGTCAAGCACGAGATTATTTCCTTCTTTTTTAATATTATTCATTTATTTATTTTTAAATGCTATATAATGAAAACAACTGTTGCAAATTATGAGATTAATGACATTCAATCCCAATTTTTAATTTTCACATAATCTTTGATAGTTTTAAATAAAACGAGGTTACAAATTCTTCAATTGTGTTGATGAATTGTGATTGAATGTCAATGTAAAATAATTTTATATTACTGGTGCATAATATACTTTATCTCAAAAATCATATGAAGAAAGTTGAAGTAGTTGTTATTATGCGTAACATCAAAATACACATAACACACAATGTGTCTGGTGAAAAATAGACCAAAAATAGACGAAATAACTGTGTAAACCACCTTTCTTCATGCTAAGGTTTTCTCCACCAACCTCTACCACCACCACCACCCATCATAACAACCACCACTAAATCTCCATCAAACATCATCATTCAATGGTTATATCTTCCATCACAACCATATAAGCCTTCAACCTCAATCCCTAAAAAGTTAATATCCTAAAAAGAAGCTTTGATGATGCCTTAAACAATGTGTGTGATATTTCGTTGTCACAACCAATGATCACAGAAGACAAAGTTTCCATCAATATCCCATAGGACGAGTATCAACTTGGTTTAGCTGCATCCAAGCACAACCTTCATGGAAGGATGCTCTAGCCCAAGGGTGCAACACCTTTGAAGGTAGATTCCTAAAAAGCCAAACTAACGCCACACTGGAAAACCATAGGTAAGTGGGGGATTACTTCCTTACACAAATGTTATTATGAGTTTTCGTTCTCTTCATTAGAAGATGCCAAGTGTGTGAGATCAATATGTTCTTGGAGTATGAACCCAAGATGTTTGAAATTATTTGCTTGGACGAAAGATTTTAACCATAACTTGCAACGACAATCATCAACACAAGCTTCACTTTGTATTTTTGGTCTTCCCTAAGAGTATTGGTGGCCAAAATATTGTTTGTTATTGCAAGTAGTGTTGATACGCCTATTTGTACTGATCAAGTCATAAGTAAGCCTAGGTTTGATCGTGAGTTTGGTCATTTTGTTTGTGTTTTAGTAGTCATGGATTTAAGAAAAGAACCAAAATACAGGGTCCTTGTTGAAAGATATGATTTTGGTTTTTTCGTTGATCTAGAGTACGACAATTTGCTAGATTTTTTAAACTATTGTAATTGAATCTGTCATGATCAGAGTTATTGCAAGAAAGCAAAAACATGTAATGTACAAAATGAGAAAGAGAAGCAAAAATCTCCTAGAAGAAACTCTATCTAGGGTAAAAAATAAAATTATGTGATGATCAAAGATAATAGGCAAAAAAATGTTACATAGAAGAAAAATGCTCCAAAATCTGATATTGAGATGACAATTTTGAAAGAAACTGAGCAAGAGAAACGTTAGATTGCTAATATGTAATAGGGAAAACCCGATGATAATTTGTTACTTAAAGCCAAAAAGAATATAAGAGTCCAATGTTTCAGAATTTGTTGAGGCAACACAGTTAGAAAAATGAAGGAGTGCAAGATTTTGAGAACATGAATTAGGTCAATAATCAATCATTCAACACCTCAAAATGCACAAAATTCAACTGAAAGTGAGAAAATTCCAACACATGAAAGAGTAGCTAGAGATATGCAGTTTTTGCATAACTCATGGACAAACCTTGCTGATTAGGAGCTAGAAGATGAATGCAATGATGAAATTCAAAAGGGAAAGTTGATATTGCAGAATTTACAGGAAAATATAAAGCTTAATACTACTTTTGGTCCCTGTAATATGAGCGAATCCCGATTTTAGTCCCTGTAAAAAAAAAGATTATGTCCTTATCATTTGAGATTCTTCCACTTTTGGTCCCTCACTAAATTTTATCAGCAGAATTTGCTGACGTGTCCAGTTAATTGTGTAATTATTTTATTTTTTTCATTATTTTTAATTGGAATCCGATGCCACCTGGATTAAATAGATTTTTGATTTAAAAATTAAATAAAAACTAAAATCTTTAAAATTAAATCGTCCAATTAAAATAATTCATCAAGGTTTTCCATCTTCTTCTTCCCATCGTGCAGCTTCTTCTTCATACTCCTTCAGGTTCTTCTTCTTCCATGCAAACCCAAACTCATGAATCTTCATCATTTTCAACTCAAACACATAAACACCCAAAAAACCAGAAAAACAAATTCAACAATACAAATTCTCAAATCTTCATCTCTTTATTCCAAATCAAACAAATCTCAAACCACAATTAATTCCTCTATCAAGAAAATAAAATTATATACAAACTTTAAAACAAAACTCATATCCAATAATCTCATCGCCCATTTTTTCTCCCTCATTTTCTTCGGTGCTGTTTCAACCTTTCTCTCTCCCACACAAATCTTCTTCTCCAAAACAAAACCCATAACCCTAAAAAAACTAAACTTTAAACAAAAAATGGAAAAGAGTAAGTTCAAGGATGATGGGTTTTCCAAATCTGGAATTGGGAGAGAAAAAATCGAATTCCAACACCCATCCATTTTTAGATCTGTAGTTAACACTAAAACAGAAATGAAATTGAATTCGACACTTAACTTTAATTATCAAATCTGAAAAGAAAAAAAAAACATCATCCTTAAAGTCAACCAGGTTTTCGAATAAAGAAAAAATGCAGAGGGTAGGAGATTTTTCCAATCAAATTATTCTATCAAAAAAATACATCATCCTTGAAATCATCAGAAAAATATGGACTAAACCGCTGATTGGAAAAATACATCATCCTTGAAGTACATTTATCGAAATGGAAGGGGTATTGCCAATTCCCCAACAAAATTGACATTGAAGAGGTTACTTAATAGTTACAAACCTGAGTTTTGCTTTATAGTTTGAACCATTATCTTGCTAATTGGTTCTCTTAAAATTTTTGAAAGTTTTTGCTGTCAATGTTATACTCCATAACCTATGGGGATTATGCTCTCCCTGTTTAAAACCCAATGTTATTAATATTGATGATCAACAAATAGAATTCACCTTGAATGATAATGGAAATATTTTTGGAGTTTTAGTAGTTTATGCATCAACTGATTGTATTAAGGGAATAGTATTTTGGCAATCTTTGACCAACATACAACATAGCTAAAATCTACCTTGGACATGTATTGGTGATTTCAACACTACCCTAGGAACTCATGAGTATATAGAAGCACAATTTCATGCAAGACTTCCAAGGGAGGAGTTTTCTCAATGGACAGACAACAATAATTTGTTTGATCTTCCCATCAACTGATGTAATTTCACTTGGTATAATTGTAGGAGTAGAGTTCACCATACTGAAAAAATATATTGGATAGAGTAATTTGAAATCAATATTGGATCAATATATGCTCATCCATTTCTTGCGCAACACTAACTAGGCACAAATCAGATCATTTCCATATATTTTTTGACAACCAACTAGAGAACCTCAGGTATGCCTCTAACTATTAGTTTTTAAAAATGTGGTCATACCACAATAATTACTCCAATTTAATTAAAACTGTTTGGAGAAAACAAACTCTTGGCTCATCAATGCAAATTTTAATCCAAAAGATTAAAATTCTAAAAAGTGAGTTGAAAGTTTGGAATAAAAACATTTTTGGTGATATTCACAATCAAGTAAAAGATTTAGTTGCAAAACTTGATGAAATTCAATACAATATCAACATCATTGGTTATTCTAAGTGGTACTTTCTTATCGCATAAAACACCTAAGGCTCTTCTATATTTCAACCACCTAGATTGAATACGATGATTTGTGTATGCTTCTATTTCTCCGTAATTTTGTACTTTGGACCCAAGATATTTAAATTGTGTAACTTAGGATATGATATGATCTCCAACTTTCAACTCCAAGGTAGAACTACTTCTCCTTTTGCTGAAGTTACATTCCATATACTCCGTCTTTCTTATTCTCTGGCGGAAACCATACACTTATAAGGCTTGTCTCCATGTCTCTAGCCTACCGTTCAATTCCTCCCTCGACTCACCAAGCAAGAGTACATCATCAGCAAAAAGCATACATCTCGATGCTAAAGATCTTGGATGTTTTCCGTAAGTACATCCAAAACTAAAGTAAAAAGATAAGGACTTGGGGTTGACCCTTGGTGCAATCCTATTGTTATGGGAAAATCTTCGGTAGCCCCATCATGCGTCCTTACACTAGTCGAAGCTCTCTCATACATATCCTTGATAGCTCTAATATAAGCAATCCTAACCCTTTTCTTTTTTAGTGCTTTCCACAAAATATCTATAGACACTCTATCATACACCTTCACCAAATCAATGAAATCTTAGTGCAAGTCTTTTTTTATCCATCCTAATCGCTCCATCACATGTCGAAGTAAGTAGATTGCTTCCACGGTCGACCTCCCAGAAATAAAACCAAATTGGTTATCCGTAACTCGAGTCTCATTTCTTAGTCTTTTTTAACTCACCATTTCCAATAACTTCATGGTATGACTCATTAGTTTAATTCCCCTATAATTCACACAATTTTTTATACCCCCCGTTGTTTTTATAGATTGGAATTAAAGTGCTTCTTCTTCACTCTTCCAACATTTTCTTCGCCCTTATAATCTCGTTAAATTTTTTGGTGAGCCACACAATTCCTGTATCTCCAAGACTTTCCCACACTTCAATAGGCATGTTATCCGGCCCAACCACCTTGCCATTACTCATCCTTTTCAACACTTCTTTTACCTCGTGCTCTTGAATCCGACGATAATAGTTATAGTTTCAGGCATCCTCTCCAATGTCTAGCATGTTAGAGTCTGGTGAGATCTCATATCCTTCATTAAATAAGTTGTGGAAATACTTCTTCCATCTATATATTATATCTCTTTTTTGAACCAAAATTCTACCTTCTTCATCTTTAATACACTTCACTTGGTCCAGTTCTCTTGTCTTTCTTTTTCGCCCCTTAGCAACCTTATATATAGATTTCTCTCCCTCCTTGGTACCTAAAAATTTGTATAATCCTTCAAAAGCTTGAGTTTTTGTTTCGCTTACCGCCTTCTTAGCCTCTTTCCTAGATATCTTATATTTATCCCAAGTTTCAGCATTTTTATACCTAGACCAATCTTTAAAAAAATCTCTTTTGATCCGAACTTTACTCTAAACAATGTCATTCCACCACCAAGATTCCTTACCCCTAGGTCCAAAACCTCTAGATTCTCCCAACGTTGCTTTATCTACTTTTTTAATCTCATGTGCCATCTTGTCCCACATATCATTAACGCTTCCTTGTGGTTGCGTGAAACCTCCCTATAAGATCTTGTGTTGGAAAATCATTTGTTTTTCACCCTTTAAATGCCACCAATTGATTCACAGAGCCCCACTGTGACTTCTTCTATTCACACTCCTCTTAACCCTTACATCCATCACCAATACTTTATGTTGGGTAGTTAAGCTCTCTCTCCAGGCATGACCTTATAGCCCAAACAAATTTTCCTGTCTGATTTCCTAATAAGAAATAAATCTATCTAAGAACATGAGACCTCAATCTTGTAAGTGCTAAGATGCTCATCTCTTTTTCCAAAACACGTATTAGCTTTAGTAAGATCTAAAGCCAATGAAAAATCTAAGATGGATTTACCCTCCACATTTATCTCCCCGAGACCATACCCCTCATGCAAACCCTTAAAACCTCTCAAAACACTCCCTACATGCCCATTCAAGCCTTATAACTCCTCCCAAAACTTTACTTTAAGGTGTTCTTCTATCCTTACATGAGGCTGAGGTGCATAAGCACTAATTACATTAAAGGTGTCTTGTTGCACTACAAACTTTAGGGCTATAATCCGATCTTCTATTCTTATAACATCCACAATATCTTTCTTCCCCCTCGTTATCCACAATGATGCCTACCACATATCTCGATCTAACTTCACCAGTGTACCAAAGCAGAAATCCTCAACTATCTAATTCTTTTGTCTTTTTCCCAACCCACTTAGTTTCTTGTAGGCACATAAAATTAATTCTCCTCTTAGTCATAGTGTCTACTACTTTCATAGATTTTTCCTGTAAGAGTGCCTATTTTTCATGTTCCAAAACAAATCATATTCTTATGAACTAGATTCCTTACTCGCACCCGTTCATGAAGATGTGGGAACCCTTGGTTATTTTTCACTGCACTCAGGCGGCGATGCAGCGGCCCTTGCTCATTTGATACTGTACTCGAGCTATACAACGGGAAACAACCTATCATTCACACTATTTCTTATTTGGTCCATGTCTTAGAGATTCGACAAAGTTCTACAATGGCTGTCGAGGCCTAACACAACCTTCTCCTTTAACCCGAGCTTGGGATCGGCCCTGACAGGATTAAATGAAGGATGCTATTCATGTATTTTCTTTACATGTAGTGTATATTTTTTTTTTTTTATATGTAGTATATATATTACTTATCTATTTTAATTGCATAAAGTTTTGTTTTTTTGAGTGGAATTATTGCCAAAAAGTTGGTCATTCCACTTTCGTGTGTCAGGCACGCGTTCAAGCTATATAAAAATCTCAAAAAGTAGTCTTTTGTGTGTAAAATAGTTTAACAACGCGATGTTGTCCACCATGTCTTCATTAAACTATTCCATGTTTAGAGTAGTGATGTATACCTTTTTGACACATATTTATAAATTATACATGCGTCTTTTCTTTTAAAAACCATATAAGAAACTAGATCCAAATGAAATCATATAAAGTTAATATATTCATAGTTTATATTTCATCTTTAAATAGCATGCTAAACTTTCTTCATTTTTTTATGAAAGTGGCATGCTGAACTTTAAATAAAGTTATATGAACCTTCAATATTTGTAGCGACACACTATACACATTAATGAAGATTGTATTTGTATGCACTCTTATGTTTCATTTTATTTGCTATTTTAAAAGTTATTTACAGATACTAACTCATAAGTTTTATAATTTTTTTTCACATTTATCATCGTATAACAATAACCAAGTTTTATCCCACCATTAAATGGGTTCGATTACATAGATCAAGCGACAACATAAAAGTGTGTCTATGTCTCATTTCCTATCACTCCCTCCAATTACTCTTCTTTTAATCACTCTCTCATTTTATCTTCTTCCAAAAAATGTATCTATCTCTCAGTTGATCTTGGATATGGATCATCTCTTTCACCTTTCTCTCATTCCCTCTCTTAACTCTCTATCTCTCTATTAAACTCACTCTCTTCATTGAAACATAAAAATCTAATCAAGATAGGAGTGAGATACAAATAGACTTAGGAGAGGGAATGAGAGAAAGATGAAAGAAATGATCCCATTTGCTTTATCTTCTCCCTCTCTCTCTCTATCTTTTTTCCATGTCTTTTCTCTCTCTCTCTTGATCTTCTCTCTAAAATTTAGAGAGAGAAAGAGACAAGTTGTGGAAGGAGGGAGAAAGAGAGAGTGAATGGAAGGAGATGATTCAGATCCTAATATTCTATTATATATATCATATCTCTATTCAGCCCATTTATCTCTCGATCTTTCTTAATAGAAACTTTTATAGTTTTTCTAGGTTTTCTTCTACCTCTAGTGATTTGACTATTTTTCATTAGATCTCCTCTCTTTACTAAAGAACATACATGTCTTCTATCTACATATCCAAGTCATATAAGCTGAGTTTCTACCATTTCTCTATGATAGATGCTATCATCAATCTGATTGACTCTTCTTATTACATAATTTACATGTATTCTCTCTACGTGCTCAAACTACCTAACATGAGTTTCTAACATTTTATCATCACATTCCACTTTTTTCTATATTTGCGGTGATACTTTGAGTGTACTATTGACAAAATAATAATAAATTATGTATTAAACTTTGAAAATGAACAAAAGAAAACAAGAAAGACTTAAGATTTTTTTTTTTTTTAATGCAAAACAACAAGTAAATATCCGGCCAAATACCTCATGTGGTCCTTTAAGTAAGATGTTTTTAACAAAAGTGATTAATATATTTTTTGGTAACAAATTAATCATTTAATTTTTTTAGTAATAAATTGGTCATTTAAGTCATAGAATATTTTCATTAATCAACCAATTTCATTTCAAACCAAGATTGAATAATGCACCTTTTTTAAAGGTCTTGTTCTTAACAATACACATATGAACCTTAATTATTAGACTAATGAATTTGGATCCACCAACTGAGGAATAAAGGTCCATATAAGCAATTTTAAACCGAGTTTGATGAAAGAAAAGGGTATTTTAAAGTCAAATGATAAAAATATGACTTAAATGATTAATTTGTTGCGGAAAAAACATTAAGGAGTACAATATTACAAACATTTTACTTCAAAGACCACAAATTGTATTTAAAAAATAAATCGGATGGAGTAAACTAAAGGCACCGTGTATATTGACATGACTCCATTTGTTTTCAAATATAAGCAATACACAAATAATTCAAGCTTATTATTAATGGTGGGTAATTTTATTTACTTTTGTTAGTTTAAAAATAAACCCTGTGTGGCTTAAATACTAGTGAGTTCCCTTCCTTATTTTTAAAGTTTAGTTTGGTCCCTTAACTTTAAAATCAGTAATTTTGGTCTCTTAACTTATCTTACAAGTTCAATTTAGTCCCTTATCTTTAAAATTGATCAATTTGGTCCCTTACTTATTTTAATAGTTAAGTTTGGTCCCTCAATAGATAGATATTATAGGACTAAGTTGCGTCAACTTGTATAAGTTATGGGACCAAGTTGCATTAACTTATGTAAGTTAAGGGACAAAATTGATCGATTTTAAACTTAATAGACTAAACTCAACTTAAAAAAGACGAAACTGACCGGTTTTAGAGTTACATGACCAAACTAAACTTTTAGAATATGTTAAGGGACCAAAGTGGTATTTAAGCATACTTCTATTATAAGAATTAAGCTAAAGGACTTATCTAAGCATTAAGTATAGAATTAAACCAATACTTATATTGAATAATAAATTGTATACAACGTGCCAAATCAATAGTAATACATTGAAATCCTAGCTACCTACATCTAATCCCAAACATAGAGAGATTAGTTACCCATGATTGAGGTAACTAGCAAATAGAATTAGAATGACGAAGGAGGAACATCAACAAGCTTGAATCTAAGCTTCAATGGCCTCCAGTGGTTAAAACAACTTCTCACACTCCCTATCTCTAAAACGAGACTTAGGTATCAAAAGTATATTTAAAATCTAATTACAATCCTATATATACAAGTAGAAAAAGTGCAGGATCATTGGATGAAATCATGCTCACCAAGCAACTAAAGGTTTCTTCAAGTGGAGGGAAAATCCAGCTGGTCTTCAAAAGTCACTAGATATAATTACATCGTTGGGTGATGTGTTGCTCGCCCAACAAGTATGCTCTAAACTTTATTCGAAAAACTCTTTGGAATTGCTCTCCTTCGCTTCACCTTGGCTTTCCCAGCGAAGGTCCTCGCCCGTAAATCCTTGAAACTCTCCGAATTGGCTTGCTTTGATCTTGCCTGAGATAGCCTAATAACTAAAGTACTTGTGAACATATTCTTTTTTATATTGTAATCAAGTCTCAAACCTTAAAAAAGGAATGGAAAATAGATAATAGTAATATTCAGGCATAAAACTATACTAATTTGTATTGTCGGTTTTCATAAAGATTACTAGTAAAAACAAGTCAATAAATGCTAATGAAAATAATATGATTTTGACAATTATCTATTCTTCCCAACTTAGAACTTTCTTTGTGCTCAAACAAAAGTCTTTAAAAAAAATAGTTCACTCAATTTATAATGAATGCAAAAGGATTTCACAAGTTTAGTAGTGAATCATACAATTGGATTAGAAATATTTGATAATGCATGATTCAATTTAAATTGCTTGTGCAAGGATCACATTTACAATTATCCTAGGATCAAAATATGAATGTTAAACAAATTCTAAATGTAAATAAAATTTCATTCATTCGAGATCAATAGATGGTTAAGTTTGAATCATACCACAATTCTGATAGGTAAAAAGTGAATTTTACGCTCATATATAAAGCTGGACTCACATCTAACAATGTGGTAACATCCTGATCAAGTTAAGCATACAATCAACCATATTTATTTGAAAGCATGAAGTATAGATCAACTAAGTCTTTCAAGGGTTATAATCAGGCCATGTTACAAGAAATTAATGTTTTTCTAGGAAATTTTTCAAAAAGGACTTTGACTAGGTGAGCATTCACTACTATTTACATTTGCACAATCATGTACACAATATTTACTACCTATGTGTAATATGTACTAATCTAAATACACAAATTTGCAATTCCCCTTTATTTGTTTTCATAAACAACCCAATGGTGATATGATAATATATGAATGAACTATTCTTTGACAACTTATTTTATTTTTTTCTTTTCATTTCATTTTTAATTTTTCTTTTCCTTTTCTTTTCATCTTTTGAAAATCACCAAGTCACTTGACTTACCAATGGATTACAAACCTTACCCAATCTCCCAACTTGAATAAAACCACATTTATCAAAGAAATGGTCAACTATCATTAGACAAGGGACAATATATTTGAGTAAACAATGAAGGTTCAAAGTTTTATAATTAAAAAATAAATATACAATTTGCATTGTGATTCAATACTGAACTAAATTTTGGATAACAAGGCAGTTCTGTTGGGCCAATGTGGCTCGCCTAGAGAAATTGACACTTCAAAATTTATGCAATTTTTGTCATTTTGATTAAATGGTTATCAAATACTCACTTTCTCATAGCAAAAGCTATATTTGGTCAAATATTGGTGCTTAATTTGAAAAAAGAAGAGATATTATATTAAAAGACCAATGAATCTTATTTTTGTTTAAGGTGAGAGGGTGCTAAATTTAGGGTGACAACCTTCATAAGCCTCTTGCTTAAAATCGAAGATATTAAGCCTCTTCACCGTACAACTTTCTCCCCTTCCAATCCAAATCTTCCACCATGTAGACCTTGATGATGGTGGTGTGATGAGATTCTGTCAATCTAAATCGTACAGATTATCCGCATCACCGTTGCTCTGCACAAAACTTCTGCCGTTGGCTTTCCTCGCTGCCGGATTTCAGAGGTTTTGTTGGTTCTGTTTTGTCCGTACAACCTGTAAGAGGGTCTGTTCTCAACAGCTCCGCCTCCTTTCACGGCGGCTGCTCATGGTTCATGAATGGTTCATCTTTCTGTGTTGGTCTCAAAACCCGTACAGGGTCGGTTTCTTTGGTGTCACCGCCACCCACAATGGTGTTTAGAGGTTCTGGTCTTCATGGTCGTCGAGTTTTTTCACGTCGGAGATGGTTGATTTGGTTTCTAAAAGCGAGCCCTGCTTTGGGTTTCTCTTTCGCGGTAGTTCTAAAAAAGACAGTGTGGCTGCCTTCAGGGGACACACCATGCTTCTATTGAATCATAAGACTCGTTATGCTACTGTCCTGATTTGTCTTGAACTGGTTCAGATGTCTCTTCACTGCATTTAGAGTTTGTTGTGCTCGAAAGGGTCGTGATGCTTGCTGTGCTTTGTTGTTGCAGGGGAAGTTGGTCCGTGAATATGTCTGTGTTGGTGGTCGGTTGATATACCATGACTGAAAAGATGGGTTTGATTTTGTTCAGATCCGTCTCTGGTTTGATTATGATGCTCGTGACATTTAGTGCTGGTTGGGTTAGGTTTTGCCCCTTCAGTGTTGTATTGTGGATTTGGCTAGAAATAGTCGTGAAATTTTCTGTCGCAGCATAGCGGGTTGTAGGCGTGGGGTTTTGTATCCACGTTGGTGGTCGAATCTCTCACCTTCACGAAGTTTGACACTATATAACTTGGGGGAGATTTCAAAATCCTCATCAGTCTTTGATGTTGGACTGTTTGGCTCGAAAGAGACATTATGCTTGTTGCTATCGCAAGGTGTTGTTGGTTTTTGATCCATATTGTATTGACGGTTGTTCCATACACCGCACGTTAGACATTCACCGATGTTGATTTTATTTCTTTGTATCGCCCGATTGGGTTGGTTTACACTTTTTGTGGATTGATTGGGTTAGGGTTTATGTCCCCCAGTTCTTTTTTGTATTTATTTTTGCCTTTTTTTTAATAATATACATATGAGCACCTAACATAAACTGGAATCTGCAAGACATTCCAACTCTGTTGGACTGTCTTCTATTTCTTTTTTATGTCACTCTTGCCTTATAAAAAAAATTAAAGGACCAACCCATTTTTTAAAATATGAGACTAAAACTTTATTTATTTATTTTTGAAAAATAGGAGCCGAAAAATCATATCCAAAAAAGATGAATAGTTTCTGGCTCCGGAAGTTGAATGAATCAAACAGTGCAATCCTCGCTTTTGATCTAGCAGCACGGTAGTATAAAAGATATTCATATTTTAAAAAGATTCAAACTAAATGGAACCAGCTGTGAGACATTGAACACTAAAAATTTGCAGAAGTTCTAGAAATGACATTAGTTTTTTATTAGTATAATGAAATTTATTAAGTGCATATGTCGTTTCAATGTTGACATTATGAGTTTACGATGCCACTAATTATATCTTCGATGGTAAAAATATCTTATACCATATTTGTAAATTATATTCAATATATTTTCTGTTTCAAAACAAAAAAATAATAAATTTTCTAAACCAGCAATTTAGGTCCCCATAGTAAATCCCTAATTATCTATATATATACCAACGGGTACCCATACCCGATAATAAATTAAGTAAATTACTAAAATATCTTTATATATCTTGTCTTATTACTTAAAGTTGTTACCTTATTGAAGGAAATTTTACCGCCCACCTAAGATTCCTCATTAATAACATATTTATTTTTAATTTTTTAGATTCATCTTATTAAGTTCACCATTTTTACTTTATTAACATCATAAAACATATCCTATGGATTATGTAGGAATCATGATTTTTGGATTATGTATGATTAATGAAATTTTGAATGGATTATATATGGATGTTTAAAAGTTGAAGTGTTTTTGGTAATTTAAAAAAAGTTATTATTTGTACCAAAAAATAAATTAATTAAAAAATTCATGGATACCCATGAATATCCATGGATACCTCAATACCCGCGGGTATCCGCATAGTGGGTACCCACGAGGGTACGGGGCAGGCACGAGTATCATATTTATCAAACGGGATGGAGACGGTTATCATACTATCCGTACCAATGGGTATCCATTGACATCCCTACATGTGCCCACACACCTCGTCTTGTTCTCCTCAGCACTTTTATGCGGACAATTGCAGTTTTAGTTTGTTTTTCAAGATGGGCCAAAGGGAAAAAAAAAAACCTAGTTATCATCTATTAATAACTAAGTAATAGTGCGCTATAAATACAAACCCTTGCACACACTTTTATTCAATCGTATAATTAGTGGTACAAAACAAGGGTCAAACATCAGAGCTTCAAGGCAGAGGGTTTTCTCCTCATCTTGTTCTCTCTAGGGTGTGTTTTTCTACTGTTTTGTAATGATGTTGGTTACAATGGGTAACTAAACCTCTCTTGATTAGAGTTCCACGATCATGCCGGTTGACATGGTCAATTAATAAAGTTGTATTGAGTTTATGATTCAAGTGTCTGATTTAATTTGTATTTGTTCCATTCTTAAGGCTTTTCAACTAGCGGTTGACCTCATCTCTAGGCCAAGGTATAAGACTTACTATCAAGCTGATACCCGAACAAGGACGGTAGTAAATTGTTTATTTTAAATTAATCTCTTTTAAATTAAACATAAGTATGATTGTTATGGCTATGATTTTTCTTTAGGAGAACGTAGCAAGTATAGCTTTGTCGCGGCATAAATACTCAAACTTCTCACTATTACATCATTGGGTTATGTCATACACTCTTCAATCAAGGCAGGTCATAAGCTAATAACAAACTGAATTAATTCCAACAAAAAAGGTAGATGAGATTGAAGGAAACCCTAATCATCGTTCATTATGTGCATAAAAAACCTAATCTTGCATTATGCAAGACAATTAAAAAATCTGCAAACACATTCATCTTTTTTACTGCTTTTTACTCAAATAAATCATGTTAATTACTAAGTTGAATGACAATCTATGTGGAGATGATAACTTATTACTTTATTACTTGTTATAATTTGGTGCACTTGCCAATTCATCCATTATGTTGGCTGAGTAGGATTTGGGTCTGCCTGCTCCGACTTGTTTAGAGACGACAATTGGATACATAAGATGGTATTTTGTCATTTCACATCCATACATCATACGTCAACAGGAGGATGCTCATATCCTGAGGCCACTTGAGCAAGAAACCATTGATGAGCTTGCTGTTGAGGAGCATGGAGACCAGCAATGGCTAGAGTGCAGGTCACACTTAGCACGCATCAGAGACCATGCCCTTGCTATCGTTGGTAGTGGTCAGGTGGTGGAGGGAAGTCCAACTTGGATTAGTTTGCATGCAATTTTGCATGAGGCTCAAGAATGGATTGTCTATCGTCGTAGGCGTGATAGGGCTACCCAATAGTTTTATTAATGGTTGTAACCTATAAATAATTTACAATTTTGTTTTTAATTTGTGTTTGAATGGTTTTGATTTGGTTGTAACATTTGAATATTTGGAGACATTGTTTTAATTTTATGTTACATGTCTGTGCTTTATGGTATCATTAATTTAGTTGCTTGTAATTTATTTTGATACATGTTTAAATCAATCTTGATTTGTCAATTTGCCAAAAAAAGGTGTTAAACAGTGAACACATATTTTGTCTGTGTATGTTAACACAGTTCGGAAAATATAATCTGAAATGTATGTCAAACGTTCAATTTATATAATTTGAATTATGTCTTTTTATACACTGCAATCTGCCTCTAAACATGGTGTTCTGGGAGATTTGACACACTTTGGATTCTATTTGCCGAACAATTTTGCAATGTTTAGGCAAATATAATCCAAATATATATTTACAAGCTTCGATAGATATAAGAAATTTTAGAATAGTTCGGGTTGTATTTACCGAAATATAGTTTAGATTATATTTATCGAGTAAAGAGTATTTTGACAAGAAAAAAAAAAGGCGTGTTACAAGCCTATAGGATGAGAAAAAAAGTATTAGCATACTTTTAAATACTATCTTTTGTGATCTAAAACTTCTCACTATATGTGTGACATTGATTAATTTTGCTTATGGTACTGATATATAGACCCGATACTCCTTATGTTGTACGTAGTGGTAATAATAGAATACAAAGATATGCATAAAGCGGACAAACATAACAACCCATATTTAAAATAAATGTGATAAGTGCATGGTAATTTAAATGGTAAGTGTTTGCCATGACAACTTTTTCTTAACTCCGGAATGCGCATTATAAAACAAGAAATATAAAATAATAATACAAATATATACTTTTCCATGAGGATAGATTAATTTAAATCATTGAAGTTTAATATTTTTCCAAGTGAGTTAATGATGAGAGCATTGCTTTAGCTTGTGATTCGACAACATTAACCACTCTTTTATTGTAATTTTTCAAAGAGAATTACATATGTGAGTGATGTACTTTAATATATTGTGGTACTCATTCATTTTGTCTCTCTTCTAATGTTGGCCACGAATTATTCATATAAAAATTAAACATGGTCAAGGCCAGTACAACAATAGCACGGTTGATGACCCAAACTATTTTGGTGGGATGCATGTGTCCTTCCTTCTCCATATTGTTATGATTATATATTTTATTTTTGGAAATAGTTATGACATGTTATATAGTTTTTAAAAGAAGTTATGTTATGTTTAGTGGGTGCTTGTTGTTCAGAAATTTTAGATATTCCATATTTTCAATATTATACGCTACTGCTAAATAACGTTTAAGATGATCTACAAGTATATAACTCAGTTGGCAGAAATATTGCATAATATATGTAGAGTTGGAGTTCAAACTCCTAACACCTCATTTATTCTCCTTTTAAAGGTGAATTTTTAACTATTAAACTACTTGAAAAAAATAAAATTTTAATAAGGTAGGATTATGAAAACGGAACAAGGAGTGCTTCATTACTTCCACAAATGTGTTTTCATATGGGAATTGCTATTCCTATAGTCACTTCACTTAAAATTTATTTATTTTGAAAGTATAAAAATTAAAGGTTGAGTAAATAAATAGTTTGTGGATTTTTTTTATCATGTAAATTTGTATATATTAAAATGATTAAAATAGTAACTGTTTTGGAACTTGTGCATTTTATATTAAATATATATATAGCTTTTTAATTAAGGGTGGGAACAAGTTAGATTGTCCGACAGAGGTCTACGACCTAGCATATTTAAAGCCTAACTTGACCCAATTCGTTTAATAAAAAGGTTAGGCTCAAGCTTTTTATAAAGTCTATTTACTTTAATAGACCATGTTATGGCTTACAAAAAAGCCTATTAACCAATTAGGCCGACCTATTAAACTTTTTTATATATTAATATATCTTCAATTATTGATATTGTTGAAGTTTTTTTTTCATAAACTCAAACTTTCATAAGAATTTAGTTATTTGCTAGCTGGTATATTGATGTGGTTAGACTTTCGTAAGATTTTGTTATTTGGTAGCAGACTTATATGTATGCTTTAGGTCTTCATAAATTTTGGCCTACTTAGTAGTAGGCTTATAAGTGTTGCTAGACCTTAGTGCAAAATATGGTTTTAAGTAGCTTTCATGCTTCATCAGACCTGTAAAAAGGTCGGGTTAAACCTTGAAACACAAGCCTATGATGGGTAATAGACTAATAGGTCAGACTCATGTCTATAATTTCTTAAGTAGGTCAGACTTGGGCCTTACAAAGTCCGGTCCGGCCTAACCCGTTTACACCGATATTTTTAATAAATAATTGTTGTTATTCAATAAAATGTTACTACTTTTAATAAATGGTTTTGCTAACAGGTGTTCTAAGAACATTGTTTAAGGAATTCACATAAATTTTATCTTGAAAATACAAATAAAAAACACTTAAAAGTCATAACTACACAATTTTTTATGTAAAGTTACTACTTTTAAATGCTTAAATGATACCCTAAGGATACTTATTAACATTTCCATTTAATAAATAATAGTGTATTGATAGGAATATCAAAACACACAAAAAGACAATAGTAATGAACACTTGGTGGCTTGTTTTTCTTCTCCAATCAGAACTTCTTTATGTCTTAAATGTTCCTCAGATAGAGATAAGATAACAGATAATATGTTGTATATTCAATATATTGGGGTTCATATATAATCTATACATAGAATGTTTCCGTGAGCATAACTCAGTTGGCAGGGACATGCATTATTATATGCAAGGGCCGGGGTTCGAACCTCGAACATCCTACTTATTCATCTTAAAAAATGTGAATTCCAACCATTAGACTGTTTGACAAAAAAAAATAAAATAATTTGTACATAGAATAATGACCGATTAAGATTCTCATTATTTTGAAACAAGTAATCAATGGCATCCACTTATATTTGAACTCAAATAAAATAATTATCTAATAAAAATATTGACAAAAAAAAAATTCAATCTAGTTATAAAAATATAGTATGACAAAATTTAATTTAGTTGATCAACTCGTCTTGTTAAAATGATGGCCTCATAGTCATAGCCTTCTTGACTTATGTTCAAACCTTGAACTCAATAATGTATAGTTGACTGGAAGACATTCATACTAAAATAATATATACAAGGAAGACAAACTTGTCCTTGGAAGAATGTTGGAGAGAACAATATCTTCCTAGCAAATAAATATAAGGAATTTTTTTTTTTTTTTTTTTTAGGGAAAATATACGGAAATTTTGGTTACATTTTACAAAATTCAATAACAACATCATTTTAGGAAAGAAAATAGTCACACAATGAAGAAATTGCATACAACATTTGTCTATTGTGTGCAAGTGTGAGTTATATGTCTCACATGGAATAGAAAAGTGGAGGTTGAACACTTTATAAGTGAGAGGACCCATAAACTCATTGCCTTAAGGTTTTGGGTAAGAGTGTGGCATACTCTCTCGAGCTTATGCGGTTGTTCTACCTTTGATGTGGGCGGTCCCTCGGGCTCCCCTCGTGACCCAACAGTGGTATCAGAGCCTCGTTCGACGAAGGGTACGACCGAGGCAGCCGGTCCGTTGCGGAGAAACCAGCAACGAAGATACAAGCTCCTTGTGTCGGTCTGTTGCAGAGAAAGCATCAACGACGATAGAAGCAAGTAAGAGCTTCCGCTTGAGGGGGGAGTACGATGAATTGATGGACTTGAGCGGGAGTGTTGTGTGCAAGTGTGAGTTATATGTCCCACATCGGATTGAAAAGTGGAGGTTGAACACTTTATAAGTTAGAGGACCCATAAACCCATTGCCTTAAGATTTTGGGTAAGAGTGTGGCGTCTCTCTCGCTTATGCGGTTGTTCTGCCCTTGATGTGGGCGGTCCCCCGGGCTCCCTCGCGACCCAACATTGTCAACAAAAAGAAGCTAAATTGATTGAACCTAAGTGTTTTTTAATGGTAAATGTTAGTAGTTAGTTTGTTTGATTAATATTTACTCATTCGTTCAGGTTTGATCCCAAAACCTCTAACTTTTTTCCTTTAGTTCAAATCAGTTGAGCTAGTCAATCTCTTAGTTAAACCTAAGTAGTTAATGTATTTAGCTAATAAAAGTTGAATTGTTTTGATCTCCCAAAAAAATTTGAATTGTTTTGTTCCACAATTAGCACAATGCAAATGGTAAAAGATTGTAAAGATATTTGATGTGTTTGGAGGCGCAAGTTTGATCTTGCAATTTTCTACTTTTTTGTACGAAATGTGGGTGGGTTTCATTGATTGACTCTTTGAAACTATTTCTACTTAATAATAATCTAAGTTGTTAGCTGAAAATGGGCAAATGCTCAAGTTGACGAATAAGGGTCAATCGAAATAAGAACAATTGTAAATGAGTTAAACAAATATTTTTCAAGTCTTCTAAATTCCACGAAGGTCGTAGGGGTGTCAGATTCATTCAAAGGACACATGGGATTTATAATTTAGCAGCAAAAAATCATGTTCATTATTGATTTTAGCTCCATGTATTGAAAACAACTATATTTTTGGAGCATGATGAAAGAATGTGTGGATAAGATAAATGGAAATTGAAATAGAAACGTTGTAAAACAGGAGAAGTCAAGTCAAATGTGAGACCTCACGTTACATCCATGAATGGAAACTAACTCGAATACCATGGTAGAATAGCCGAATACAACAATTAGGGTTATAATTGTAGTTCACGATGTTTTGACCAGTATCATACTAGCTCTGCCTAAAAATATCCATTGTACATATTTTTATTGACAAATACAATAAATCAATCCTCCATTATTCTCATCAATTTAGTAGCTTACATAAAACCAGCATATATATTTAACACTATTTGGAAGAGTTAAAGAACCCACGTCAAGTGACGGAGTTCTTTTTTTAAGCAAAAAGAGAATGACAATTAAAATTATGTTAATTCAATGCTCGACTAATTTTTAAGTTCGACCAAATTATGATAAAAATACAAATATTACTTTGCAGTATTCAAATTTCATTGCTAACTTGAACACTCTTTTACTTATCTATCGATCGATCGGTAGCTCTAAAAAATGTCTAGTTTCATAAAAATTAGAATATTAAGATAAAAAAATGTATAAAAATAATAATCATGAAGATAATGAAATGTAAATTGGTGCAGATAATTCTCTGCTGTCTGCCACATTACTGGCTTGAATATAGGACAAAATGCATGGTTATTGGGAAATCATTATATGAGTTGATTGTGTTCGAACGTACATAACTAGTCCGGCTTCCACTACACTTAACTTTGGGAGAAGATTGAAATGTTCTTTGTGATGATATTAATTAGTGGATTGGTGGAGAAAAAACTCTTGTTGCGTACAATATTGCTTTCACAATGGACATTTAGTTGAGAAAGTACAAGCTGTTAGTTCGAGATTGTTGAGAAATTCATGATTTGCTGGTTGACAACAACATTAACCAGGAAATGTTGGAAAATACTTGGGTGTCTTTGTCTTTGGTGTTTTTAAATCATTTTAGATAAGCGAAAATGATGAATGAATGATTAAAATAAACTATTTAAATGTGAGAGAACGAATAGTTAAGAGAGGGATAGGAACAAAGACAATCACACCAAAGCCGCACGCATGTGCAACCTGGGGATGTTTGAGTTTTTGTAGGGGGCCGGGATCGCCTAAGGTCCGAATTCACACGGTTTCAAGCAATAGTTAATTTCATACGTTAATCTGATATCATATTGTTCATATCACATAGAGAAACCATGTCGGTTGTTGATCAAGATACAACTGAGAGTTGCAACTGCATGACGTAATTAAATTAGATTACCCAGTTTCATTTCAATAGTGGAAGTACAAGTGTGAGACTGAACTTTTTGTTTGTAACAAAAGAAATGGGTGAACCCACACTTCTTTATGGGAAGTGGGTTTCAAGTTCGCTTCTCCACAACATCAATTTTGATGAGTTAGTTTGACTTATTTATTGAAAGAAAATAAGTTTCTCTTTTGAAAGAGAAAAAAAAATAGTAAATATTCAATTTAGTTCCTCTCAATTTTTCCATGGTGCGGTTTAGTCCACAATAAAAATAATAGAGTAAATTACACTAATCCCTTGAAAATACTTGAATTATACTCTTCTTTCTTGAAAGATACTTGAATTACATTTTTTTCCCTCTTATGCAAAACATATTAGAAAACATTTCATTCCCCTCCCTCGAAAGAAGCTTGAATTAGATCACTCTACTCTCTTATGTTAAAATCTACGGTTTCCTAATTTTTTTAAGATTTATTAGTCTCTCTTTTATGATTTAGGAACTAATTTTTACTCTGTATAAAAATGTTACAGAGTAATTTAGAATGCTAGATTTTATTATTTTTTGAATGATATTTAAATATTTGTGGAATAAATTGTATTAAGATTTGTGTGGGTGGGTGTGAGGGGTGTTAATCATTTATAATTTGAGGGCTAATTGCTAGAGTTTTTTTTATAAGGTTAATAATGTTTTTCAATAGCTTGTAATATTTTACTTTCTTTTTTGACAAAAGCCTGTAATATTTTACCTGATGAAGTTTCAAATCTGTAAAATTGTAAATAATAAAAATGAATTAAAAAAAATAAAATCTACCATATTTTCATCTTGACAAATTTATGTTTGTGTATCTTCTTATTCTAACCAATTATTTGAAGTGTTATGTTAACTTGTGTCCTAAGAAAACATTAAAGAACTCAAAAGTAGAAAAAAATATTTTAAACTTTTTGCATTAAATTTATTAAAAATTAAATTCAATGCACCGATTCAAACAAATTATTTTTATATTTGATTAATCAACTTACGTCTTAAGAACACAAGTCAGTATTCTCATATGTTTAAAAGCAAATAAACTAGTATAAGATTTTTCCTCAAGATATTTATTTTTGTTGGCAAATAAACTAGTTAGAAATCCTATAAGAGAGTATATTTGCACATTTTTGTCTAAATCACTTTTTTCATGTAGTCTCCATTTGAGATGTTAGTTGCATATTTTTACTTTTATCTATGCTATCTCATTGAGTCATGAACTAGTTATAGCAAGTATACCTATGTAAATTTCATCAATTTTTTGTCCCTAAAAGTTTTACATCTTTACTTTTGGTCTCTCCTTTAAAGTAAACTCATATGTAGAATTCATATTTTTGTTAATAAACTTTTTCGCATAAATATTTATAATATTATAAGAATCTCTCCAAAAAAAAAAAGATTTTTTTAACAACACATGAATTAAATATGAACTTTTATATTTTTTTTTAAAAAAAATTCATATTCAATTTATGTTTTACATGAATTTATGTTTTTTTGGGAGAGATTTTTACAATATTCTACACATTTCTGCATAATTTAATTAAAAAATACAAAATTTAACTTAAAAATAGAGACCAAAAGTAGTGATTGAAAATTTTATAGAGACTAAAAGTTGAAGGAAAATTTTAGAGGTACTAAAACCAAAAGTTGGTATATTTATAGGGACCAAAAACATGTTTAACCCTAATAAATATGGATTAATCTAGGGAAGAGGTTGTGATGGATGATGTTCCATATATTTATCATGTACCCCTAATACCTTACACGTTTTTTCTCTCTCCGCCCATCATCTCCCTCGTCTCTCAGCATCTCTCTTTTCTGCGTTCTTATCTCCCTCATATCTCGGCATCTCTCTTTTTTGCATTCTTTGACATCAATGAACTTGCCATTGATATAGTCATTGCCACCGACGAGGTCGTACATTGTGACCACCAAAGCAAGTAGTTCTTCCGAAAGTTATGCTTTGACATTTTAATGACATGGGATCTTAGGAGGAGAAGACTTTGGAGAAAAGAAAGGATGGATTGGAAAGGATGAACGACTTTGTGATGAGAGGATTTATTTTTTCCATGATACAAAATCTGCTTAATTTTGGGAGCTCAAAAATTATGTTGCAGCATGATTTTAGAGGGTTTGGATAAATTTTCTAAACTCGATCTTTTATTGTTATAATATTGGCTTAATTGTACTTTTGACCCCCTATGTTTTAAGAAGTTGCGATTTTGGCCCCTAACTAATTAAAATACAAAACAGCCCCCTATGTATTGGATCTTTGGCTGTTTTGGCCCCCTAGACCAATTTTGACTCGGTCAACGCTGACGTGGCACTTCAAAGCAATGCACACGTGGCGGCTTTGAATCTAAATGCAGCGGATAAAACAGAGAGAGAGAGGGAAGAAAGACACAAAGCAATTATACAGGTTCCTTCCACAAACCAGAAGTAGTCATGTCCCCCTTGCACTTCCAAGGAGAGTTCACTAAAATGTAATATCAAATTACAACTGCTCAATGCTACAATTAGCACGAGACTTCAAATTACTCAAGCACAACTGCAAGAGATTTTATATGCTCCTGAACACAATCAAGAGACTTCCAATGCTCAAACACAACTACAAGAGACTTCTATTGCTCAAGCACACAAACAAGAGACTTCTAATCAAACAGAATTACAAAGAAGTTTGTTTGAGTTTAAACACTTGATATATAATTAGTGGTGTTCACAATACAAATCAGATACAGACTCTTAAGACTTTAGAATTTCTAAGATATGAACTTTGATAAGAAATTCCAAGTAACTTTAGATGCAGAACAATAACAGAGTTTTGGATTTGTATGAGTCTTGCTTTTGTGTGTGTCTGTATTTTGCAACTAGTAAGTCTTCACTCCTTTATATAGAGGTGTGAGGGATACGTTGGAAAGTTGCCAGCACAAAAAAGAGTCGTTTGAAGCTGGTTGAAAATCACTAATGATCTTTTGCCTGATATGGTTATTGTCTTCTGAAGGACCAATTTCAAATGTATTCCTAGTTTGAAGGAACATTTCTGCAGGCAGAGCTGTTATTCTTGTCTTGTTGCAGAGACACAGACAGAGTAGTGGAGGAAGTGGTTGTACAGTTCGTACAATTGTCCTTTGTCAACGCTCTTGATAGAACAAGCATCCAATGCTTTCAAATTTCTTCACAAGGGCCGTTGTTACACTCTTTTAGTCTTCTACAATGCTTAGGCGTGATTAAATCATTTGAACAACCTTTGAAGCTTTTAAGTCTCTCATCTCCTGATGAACTTTAGCTTCTGGTGATCTTGCTTCTGATGAGATGCTTCTGACGAACTTGCTTCTGATGACGTCATCACTTCAGGAGCACTTATACTTCAGATGCACTTTTCTTCAGATGCTTCAAGTTTCCTTTTGTTGATTCCTTTGCTCTCTTTTGTTCTTCCAAAACCTTATAAAGATATCAAATTTTTGTCTATGGTCGTGTACACTTGAACAAATATTAGCATATCCAATTGATAATTTTTAATACCTTGTTATCATCAAAACTCTAAGGGTTACGTATGTTGAACATATTTTGTTCCAACAATCTCCCCCATTCTAAAGGTAATGTATGTTAAACACATTTTGTTCCAACAAAATGAACACTCTCTCCACCCTTTAAGAAGGGTTCAAGAGGCCACTTGGTGAGGAGCTTGACCTACATAAAATGGTACACCAAAACTTATCAAACAGACCTTCTAAAGAGAATTACTCATGCCACTAAAAAAACTAGACAATAAATTTAGACCACACCAATTAGGAAACTTAACCTTTTCACCGAGGTTTTTTTGTGTCATTGTTACAACTAATTTAGGTAAGGTTTGAACTTATGACTATTGTGATTGATATAGTAACATTCTTGTATGTTATAGTTATTAGAGCCTTGCTATTTGGCACGAGAGAATCTGCGCACGAACTGCACGACGTGTTGATTTACATGTGAGATTCTCCCTTAATGAATGCTAGCTTATAATTTTTTCAATATAAAAGAAAAATGAAGATAAAATAGACACTTAAAAGAACTGGAAACATCCTTAAATTGTGTACTTCAATATATATCCACAGTTTGACACATCATTGGAGAGGCAACTCAGAAGCTAGAGTAATATATGAAAAAACACCGCTACAAGAGAAATGTGCATGTGATTTCTCAAATTCTCATAAACAAACATATATGTATGTGATACTATACTGGTTATTTGGGGTCAAATAAAAATTAAGAAAAACTCAAATGACAAAACAAAAAGTCATTCGTGCATTTGCGACGAAAATTCTGTCGTGTACATAAGCTTTTTCCTAGTTATGATTATGTGCTTTAGAGTGTTACCAAATATAGTGAATGAGTGTTTGATCATCATATTAGAAGATGTATCCGACAATTTTATAAAAAGACACGACAACTTTAAAAAAAATCTATAAAAAGTTTGAAAAACAATAAAAATCTGAAGAGATCATTACTATATGGAAATATTACATTGTTTCCAACAAAAAATTTAAATAAAAAATGTTACATAGAATGTGCTCTTCACAACCCATTAGCTCTTCGTAACCCCATTAGCTCTTCATGCATGTCTATCATAATGGTGCCAGTAGAGGCTGACAGATTTGACACACAACCATGAAACTCTTAAGGCTAACATCTTCTAAATTCCTTCCACTCTTTCAAACTTTTTGCTTTCATAAAGCATTCATCATTGTTTGGCAAAATATTCATTGACCCATGATCGATCAGTGTCGTTTGAAGAAATGATTATTCAATATGAAAATTGGTATTAAATGTAGTGGCTCAGAAACTAAGAGAGAATTCACTCTCTAATTTTTAAATGAGAAACTCAAATTTTATATATTTCAATTGATGATGATACAGGAAGAGAATGACCCTATTTATACTAATTTTAGACGTCAGGTTGTAGTTGAAATAGTAATAGTAGTTATTACATCAATGGAAACACAATCTAGTAAAAATAAATATTGTCAAACATGATGGTTTGTTTGGATTAAAGCCAATAATAGGGTTGTGGAATGGAAAAACTAGCATGGCAGGGTGGTGGTCATGCAAAGTCTATGCTATCTAAATGGCTTGATATGTATCATGTAGTGTATCTTTTTGTTTTGAAGAATGTTATTTGAGCAACCATTTGTTGGGACAACTTGTTGGACACCTAAAATATACAAAGAAATTTAGATAATTGCACAAAAATCAAAGCAATGAAGAGAGAAAGTAAAAACACAATGTGAGTATGAAAGAGAAAATTGTTACAAAAGATGGATGTTCAAATATCATTTCTCTTTTGTTTCTATGTGTACTACTAATGTACGAGTCTAGTGTATGAGATGTACCAAGCACAAAAAAAATGCTTATAATTTTTTTTGGTAAAGTACTAATAAAATTTTTATAAAAAATTATTTTAAATAAAATTAAAGAAAAAATTTTACACAAAAAACATCTCATACAAATTAGTGTGTATTCAATTTTTTTTTAAATCCTTTAAATTTTTTTTTTTGACATTTAAGTCAGTATAAATTTAAATCAAATTTAGATCAAAGCTATATCTTTTTATAAAACAGATACATAGTTTTTGGGATGATTTATTTAAATTATTAATGCTACGATGGATAAGGAACTACAAGTCTTAAACCGTGCAAAGCCATTTGATATTGTTAGATTGAGAAGGTCTATTAGTTTAACAATGGACCCTCCACTGCTCCACACACAAAAACATGCCCCTCTACTTCTCAAATTCCTAGTCGTTCTCTTTCTCTCTTGTTTCCCTCTCATCTTCATGTTTGATGTCTCATGTTTTCTTTCATATGTTAAGGGATGTTGATGGGTGGAAGCATAGTTTGAGGATCTTGGGCAAAGATCATCTTATGGTTGATTTGATCCAACTGTCCTTTAATTAGAAGAACATGATATCATCTGAGCCCTGAATAGATGGGATGGTTTTCTCCTGTTGTAGTAAACTGCAGATAGTTTGTTATTCAGATCAATGACCAAAGTGTCCATGATTATTTGGTGTGGTTTACAACATATGAAAACGGGCACACTAAACTCATATACTAAACTCGTTCAGATTATATAATTTGAACTCTCCCTCACCTAATAAAGAACGAATTTAACACAGTCATGAAACAGTTCGATTTATATAAACCGAACAATTTTGGGATAAGTTCAGATTATATAATCCAAAATAGTTCAGAGCTTGGACGGTTACTTGCTCAACAAGAGTAACTCATTGAACACGTTTTTCTGTGGTCAAACCAGTTTCATTGACTGGTTAAACCAGTTTATCACGTTTTTGACCCTATTTAATGGTTTGTTACGCTTTATGCTAACATGTGACACAAATTATCCCTAGAATTACCCACCAATCCTTCACAATTTTTTATTCGATCATCTCACACTCTCTCATTCTCTTTTCTTTTTACAATGTTCTTTCATACAAAAATGTTACTCTAGCATTTTAGGGATTGTATGAATGGGCAAAAGAAATAGTGCCACTCTACAAGTTTGCACCATTTGTCTAGGTGTAAGGTTGATTTTCTTGGTTGTAATGTTGACCATCAAAGTCTGATTCGCCCTAGGAAGGAGACAAACCTTACCAACCTGTTTCCCCCTCAATCTTCTTGCAGCACAAGTTTAACATTATGTGTTTATCAATAGGTGTTTAATAATTTTGTGTAAAAAGCTTCAATCTTAATGTAAATGTACTATAAAGATATGATCTATTAATAAAATGAGAGTTTTATTCATTTTTTATCTATTTACATTTTTGTCTATTTTAATTTTAGTTATTTTCAATTATATGTTCTTAATATTATATGCAATGATGTCCAACAATTATGGGAATATAAGGTTTCAGCTTATTTAAACTAAAATATGGTTCGAATTATATTTACTGAGCAAAGGGTAATTTTAAAAAAAAAATTAAATAAAATAGAGTTCATGAGTAAGACATAGGGTGGGAAGATTAATAGTCATTAAGATAACTGTTGTACATTGGCTTGTTGTAAACTTTTGGCCAGTATCTTGGGCTTTATATAGTGGATTCACATAAGCCTAATATAGTTAAGACTATTACTTTTTCACCCTATGACACTCTCACGCACTTTGTAAAATTTCCAAAAATGTCCCTTGCAGTTTGGATTTCATAATCCAAACTTAGTTCGGATTTCTCTCTCATTTCATCAATTTTAAATTTTGCTTTTTAAAACAACAAAAAATCAAGGAAAAAAAATGATAAAAACCTGTCAAATAAAATCATAAAAACACAAGGATGAGAGTTAGGAAGATTAATATTGTCCTTAAAATGACTATCCATGTTACAAAGATGTTCAGAATTGGTGCTGATAACTGCATCAGCACCGCGAGAAAAGGGTCTAAACGATGGAATTTTGAATTTAGAGGGGCGGAGTCTCTTCTAAGGGAGTCTTGATCCAAAAACGCAAGGATGAGAGTTAGGAAGAATAATATTGTCCTTAAAATGACTATTCATGTTACAAACATGTTCCGAATTGGTGCTGGTGCAGTTTGGATTATGTAATCTGAGCTGCATCAACACCATGAAAAAAAAAAGGTGTTTAGGGGGTGTTTGGATTCTATAATCCGACAAAATCAAATAGCGCCTTATTTTTGTAGGTTTTCGAATTATAAAATCCAAATTGGTGAAAAACTCATTTTTTTCACCTAGGGTGGAAAAAACTCAAATTCGGATTATATTATTAGAAGGGTATTTTCGAAAAAAAATAGGGTGCGCAAGAAACACATGATGTGAAAAGTAATAATCTATAGTAAATCAATATATTGGTGTTGCCTTTCACACCTATTCTTTCTTATATACTCCCGTTGGTTAACAACTTCATTTAAACAATGGAAAATGTACTTTGTATTTTGTATTATATATAGAATTCTGCTCTTTACTCAACACAAAACTCTCGCGTCCAACTGATTTTCAAAATATACTCCTGCGTGAGTTAACTCACGCTAGTTTTCAAATTCCAAAAGTGGAAGAAGAGCCTATTTACATTACAGTAACTAGTTGTGGAGATTGGAGACAAGTGCATGAAAAATTGATATGTAATTGTGACACGTATATAAATTATAAAACATTGGTAAGATAATTATCTACAATTTTTGTCTGATATTGAAACATTGAAAATATAACAATAAAGATGATGATATAGGCACTTTGGTAAGATAATAAGATAATTATCATATAGGCACTTTGACTCACTCTTACTGTTTTTCTCCACAGCTTTTGTCTGATATCAAAGCAAAACATGACAAAATGCAAGCCACCTTATGATTGCATGAAAGAAATCCAGCGTGAGTTAACTCACGTTGGGATTCAATGTGATTTTTCATCACGCAACGTAAGTTAACTTACACAGATTTAACACCTGCGTGAGTTAACTCACGCATGAGTATTTTCGGTATTTCAGTTGGACGCGAGCAAAATGTGTTGGGTAAAGAGCAAGATTCTTATATATATCATCGGGCTATGTATGAATAGGTAGTTGCATTTTTTTAGTGTTGTTTGATTTCTATTTTCTATTTCAACTTTTAAAATGCAGATTTATTTAAAAAAATACAAAATACATTTTTCACTGTTTAGAATGTATATTATATGGTGTGCTTTATGCTAAATACTGCGTTTTGGGTAAAACCAATTGAATTATGAGAAGAAGTCTTGTATGGCCATGCTTAAGTATTTAGACACATTATTTTGGCAAACACATATAATAATATATACTAATTAATTATTTAAAAAATGCACATTATTTAATTCTTTTTTGTCTATCTTTTCTAAAGTACATGTGTCCATGTGCTATCATCAAAATAATCAAATGATTTAGCCAAATGATTGTCAGAACTTACTTATCTTCCGACTGAACTTCAGACTAACAAAGTTCTCTTCCCTTAAAACACGAGGGTTATGACAAAAAAAATCATTATCAAAATAAGTTTAATATCCTTTAATTGTGTCATGGATCTATGATCCATGGTTTTTTTATGAGTGGTTTGTTAACCTACTTGATCATATGCTTAGATAGGCGGAAGTGTATTTTTCATTATTTTCGGACGTGTTGTACTAAATCCCAACTTGTGGGTGTAGTACTACTTGTTATCTTTTCCATTATCATTATTCAATGAAGCTTTGCCATTCAGAAAAAAATGGAACCCTCTTTATATATACTATCCCCTTCATGATGATAGATATTCCTTGATTAACATTTCCCTTTGTAAATAAGGGGGGAAAAGGAGAATAATCACACAAACTAAGAGAAAGACAAAGGGAATAAATTTCAAATCAAATTTGATATTTATTGTATTGCTTACAATTGCATCTTGTACTGTTGTACACCTTTATCATCACCTAACACTAAAATATAACAAACTTACAACTCCACATTGTTCCTAGGGTTATAAACAATGCTAAATACAATTTCAATTAAGCTACTTTTATTTGCCTCTTTTGACATTTCTAAATAACCACTATTCACATTTCTCTTGAAGATATAATACCGAAAAATCACACAAAGTGCTTTACAAGGAAACCCACAAGGGCACAAAGAATGCAAAAAAATCCGAAGCAAGACTATGTATACATATCTACCACAACATACAATTGGGTTGTAATTTTGTGAACCAAGAAAAGAAACAATATATGTGACAAGACAATATATATGTAAGAACCAAAAGAGCTTGTCTTTGTTTTTATTTTGGAAGAACTAAAGACAAGAAAGAATGGGTGCCCAAGATTCCATAAGGTGTTTGGGTCACCTTGCATATTGATTGAAAACATTTGTGTATATGCAAATTGGATAAAAAAGACTATGAGAAGACATAAACTTGGAGAAAGATAGAAAATCTAAGAGAAAATTGGAGATAAAAGAGAAGATTATGAGAAATTGAGGAGATAATGAAAAGAAATAAGAGAAAAAATACGAGAGAGATAGAAAGATTTTGAAAGGATTGCCATAGAGGACGAGATCCTCTAAGCCCATCTACCTCTTATAGTAAAATTTCAATTGTTGAATTAATCCAACGGTTTATAGTATTATCTATAGCCGTTAGATTAATCCAAAAGCTGAGATTTTACTGAGGAAGTAAGAGGGGTCATAGCGGATCTAATTTCCACAAAGATATTCAAGAAGAAAGGAGTAGTGAAACTCGAATCCTCTGCATCCAACTTTACAATGCAGCTGGTTGTACCGTTAAATTCAGACAGAGGAATGTTCTCTATTCAAATATAGTTGTCTATAGTCAGCTGCACCATAAGGTTGGTTGTAGAGTATCCAATTTAGAGAGAGATTAAAGGGGATAAGGGGTGATTGGAAATTCAAAATAATGAAAAGACAATTAAACTTGGAAATCAAGAGGAGGAAAATAGGATATGTCTTGCATCAAACCCTCTAAATCCCATTCTCCCATTCTTAAGTTTTCTCCTTGCCCATGATTTCCAAACCCAAACAAGTCCTCATTGGAGTTTTGAATGTGATTAGTGTTATTGAAGCAACTATTATTGAAGTGGTTGTTATGGCTTTTCACATTATGATCACCAATTAGGGCACTCTTATCTTCAATGCTAATTCTACTTTCTAGTGGAGGAAGTTCAAAATCATTTTCTAATAACCCCATTTTATTAGCCTCCAAAATCCCATAATGATCATCACTATGAAGCCCAATATCATCAACCATATTGCTAACTTGTGTTAAACAACTATTTGGCAAGTCATGAGCATGGAAACTTGTCATGTCATAACGGTTATTAGACAACAAGGAAAATGGATCAAATTGGTCAGGTAAAACCATGGTATGCATGTGCATGGATTGCATGGATGATGATGAAGTTGATGATGCGGAATCCATGCATAATGTCATTAGTTCTTGTTCATTAATTGGCATGATCATGTTATTTTTCACATCAAAAACATTATCTATTGGTTGATCCGATGTGTCACTGTTGTTTGGAGATGGAGTAGAGTTGTTGTTATTGTTGGTTTTCAATCTCTTCTTCAGTGTGGAATTCCAAAAATTCTTTATTTCATTGTCGGTACGACCAGGTAGACGTGCTGCAATCTGAGACCATCTGAGATTGTTTATAGTAAAAGTTAATGATCCGAAAGAAGAAAAATCCAAAATATAATTATATCTAAATTAGGTTACACTAATTAAAATTAAATGCTAATAATTGAAGAAGGGAAGAGCTCCACTCTCAACTTATAAATTATTTCACTAATGCTGTTTACTACGGAGAAAATTTCACGGAAAAGCAAGAAACACACTGCCCTTTATTTGCACTTATTAATCTAATCATTACATATTTCCTATTTTACCACATTGCCCTTGTATTGTAAGTAGTTTCCTACTGCCGTGAAAAATTCGTGAAAAGCTTCCCGTACTGTTTAGTACAGTAGTGCTCAAATTATTTTTGTCAATTATAATTCCTTCAATATTTTCCCTTATAAATTTTTGTATAATATGAAAATCTTGAATTAAATTAAAAATTGTAACTGTTTAGCATACAAAATTCATAGAATTCAACAATTATTTGTATAACCTTTTTTAACAACTTTATTAGAAAATATAATATATTTTTATCTATTTATTAATTTATTACATCTTTGGGGTTAAGTAAATCCACCAAATAAATATCAAAGTGAATTAAAAAAAATAGGATAAGTAATTAAAAAGCTTAACCACTGCACATGACAGACCTTAATAATCAATGCTTTATGGCTAAGACTATACTTAAGTTGAAAGCTATAAAACTTAATATAGCTAATGCTGCCATAAACCCTGACATGCTTATATGCTACGTCAATATTTTATTATATTGTAATATGTAACACATCCAGTTGGACCAAAGTCTATTTTCAATCAAATTTCAACAAAAAAACAAAAACTAAATTATTCTATATGTATATAAGTATAAATCTTTTTTTGAACAAGATACAAACGTATAAATCTTAAGATCTTAGTGGGGGATATATTTATGATTAAGTTAAACCTTATGTGATTGAATATGCATGTAAGTTAAACTTTCATCTGGAAAATTAAGTCCTAATTAAAATATGTAAAAAAATAATTAAGGGTACATTTCCCTTTAAAAGATTTGGAATCTGCTATTGTTATGAAGGAAGTATCATAAAACGAAATGTACTTAAAGCAGTGAAAATTGTCCAGATTGGTTACATTTTAGGATCTCTTTTCATTTTTTTTAGAGAAGGATATTTTTTCACTATGCATTTATATCAATAACATTTTAATTCATCATACCCTTTTGAGATAAATAATTAATTCTTTCAATGATTTTGCTCTTGCATATATTGCTTGTATATTTATTCACCAAAAAAAAAATATAATATTGCTTGTATACTTTCTTTTTTTTTACCAATTTCTTGCATCAACATTTTGAAATTTGAAGTGAGAATGAAAATAGAAAAGAATGTACCTATTGCCAAGAATGGAATGGAAATGAATGATGAGTTCTTCCTCTTGTGGCGAAAACGCGCCACGCTTAAGATCAGGTCTCAAGTAATTAATCCAACGAAGACGACAACTTTTGCCACACCTTTGAAGACCAGCATTCCTAGCAATGTCACTCCAACAACCTTGTCCTTTAGTTATCATGTATCTTACCAACTTCTCATCTTCCTCAGGCGACCATAACCCTTTCCTTAGCTTGCTTTTGTTAATGTTGTTGTTCATTTTGTTGTTGTCTTTTCCCATGATCAAATCAGGTTTCCTCATTTGCATTAGAGAGAGAGAGAGAGAGAGAGTTGAATAGTTCTTATGAAGAAGCACTTTGAGGTTTTTGTTTTTCTTGTTTTGAGTGATTTGTGAAAGAGATCTTTGAGAAAGCTATATAGGTGAATTATGTTTTTAAGAGACAAAGAGAGAAAGCTTCATGGGGTGGGAAAATGTAATGATGGTAGTGATGGTTTGTGGGGTTTGCTTAAAATTTGAATATGTATTGGAGAGAGAGAGAGAGAGAGAGAGAGAGAGAGAGAGAGAGAGAAGGGATTGTGTTGGTTGATATATAGGTAGAGTGGAAAACGGATTGGAGGGGGACCCCAAAAGAAAGAGATGGAGAGACAGAGAAGGATGGTTGGTCTTCTTGTCTTTGACTCAATTCTTGTCTTTTTCGATACATTTTACTTCACTCACAAGGTAATCATTCATCATCTTTTATATAATGTATGTGAAACAGATACTCTTTTGCTTCCACTTCACATAATAACTCTCTCTCTCTTTCTCATTTGATTTTATACTTCAATTTCACGTGTATTGAGCCTAGAGAGAGAGGGGAAGGAAAAAAAACAGGCCTATGCTGCCTATGGATTGTTTATTTGGCGCATCTTTGGTGAAGATTAATTTCTCGAGTTTAGAAGGACTATATATATGTATATAGACAACAAAACTTTTTTAAAGGTTTCGATGGATTGTTTTTATAAAATTGAGTTCATATTTGAGACCACCTAGTAAATTAAGTTGGTAGAGACGTGAGATTGTTTTGATGAGATAATTTGGATCTCTCCTTACTTAACAAAAGGTTATGAATTTAAATACAACTATACGAATGCACCGGCGTTAAAACTCTTGAGAGAAAATTTTGTCGTTGTAATACCAAACTTACAAAATTAGTTTTTACAATTGCCAATGGATGATATTTAGGCTACACCAAAAACAGTTAAGCTAAAAGAGATACGGGTCATCTCATCCGACATTCTTAAATGCGTGTGTATTTTAATTTAATTTAAATGCAAAAGTGAAGCATTCTTCACATTTATTTGTTAATGTGAACAATTATATTTATATGTTGTTGTGTGTAGCTTACATTTTTAGCATACATTTGCTTGTTAATGTGAAAAATATTATTTTTATATATAGTTGTGTGAAGATTACATTTTTTGCATGAGTTTCATTAGGGGGCTAACCACTTATTGGCATACTTCACAAGCAAACAATGAACACCCCCTAACAAAGCAATGCTTCCTTTATTTCTTTTCTTTTCATGGCATAATTTTGTCATTGACATACATTGGAGATTAAGGCTCTTATTTTGTAAAGATGAAAAGGACATATACAAGATATTATGACTTTGAGCTATTTTAAGTACAAAAATTTTACCTTCTAATCTTCTGAAATTCAATATGATAACTTGCAGAACTTACCTGATCTCATTGAGGACAACTGCAATTATATATGTTGCAAAACTTTATTTGAAAATTATTATTATTATTAAAAATTATTAAGTAGTACTTCTTTTCAAAAGATAATTGGTTGCAACACAAAAGATATTCTATGAATGAAGATTAATTGTGTCAATCAAAAGATCACCTTGTCTACTACTTGCCCTAAAAAGATTTTAAAAAATGAAAAAGTAAAATATAGGTTGGTCCCTTCTATTTTGGGGTTGAAAAACATTGGTCGGTCCTTTGAAAGGTTAAGAAAAAACTTTTTGCATATAATATGTTATGTTTCCGAATTAATTTAGTAGTTTTCTAGTGTATGCCCTCTCAAAATATTTTTGATTTTCCATTTTTAAAACCTTATTTTTGTGTTTGGATATGCTGGTAACCATCTTTCTAAGCACAGGTAATTAAGTTTTAAATTGTGGTCTGCGACTGTCATATAATAGTTTTAGAAGTTTTTGCAACAATATTTAATTAAAATTGCAGCCGCATTTAACTGCATTTTACCGCAATATGAAGGTTGGCAACATTAAAGTGACTACAACAAAAGTTAAATTTAGGGTTTTCTATTCCATCTTCAATGTTTGATAAGGATTTCTGCTTGTCATTCAAGGACAACACGTGTATTTCTTATCCATAGTAACTACCCTTCTATGTCTATTTTTTTCCTAACACTTTCACATTAAAATTAAAATCTAAAACTATTTTTTTCTACAACAAATTAAAATTATAATTACAATAGTAAAAAAACCAACATTTAGTTTTTTTGTGCGAGACTGAACTCGGTTATCTTAAACAAGATTTCAGTTTAAACTATGAAAACGGGAAAAAAAATCGTTGAAACCAGATATTCCATTGAAAATAATCATGCAAATTCATCAATAAAATCGCTTGATACTTCGCATCAATAATATGATTACAACAAAAAAATAAAACAATGAAATTTTTTTGGCTGTATAACAGGACCTCTCGTATAAACAAAGTGAACTATTACAGCTTTCATGAAAATTGACCTTGTTTAGATCCATGATTATTAGTAGATCCATTTCTTAAGATTTTTCAACTGTGTAGATAAACTATGCTACATTCTTTGATCCATCATTTTCTTCCTAGCTGTCAAATTATATATCTCCCTAAGTGATTCCCTTTCCATTACCTAATTCTCCTGCATAGGTATCAATATAGTTTGTTCACAAAAATAACATGAACTTAAAAAATTAGTCACTTTCATTCAGAATCAGATACACATGGGGAAGTCTTTGTCAATTCCTAAATACTACAAGGGTAATATAGTTATTGGACATTTGTCCAAATCACTATTTTGATAGAGACTTGTATTCAATCTTTTGAGCAAAAGTGAAGGAGAAATCTCTCAAAATACTCTAATGTTTTTAAAGCATCAATTTTCCTATCTACAAGTGTCCAAGAAAGAAGAGGGTATAAAAAAAACCAACAAATATAATTTATTTTTTCAATGCTTATGAGGGTGTACCAAGCAACATTCTACTTTGTTACAAAGACAAGAAAAAACAACTCATCTGGTTATTATGTGGTACACCTTGTATTGTATTGTATTGTATGCACTTTTATAGTAAGAAAATATGTTATACTAGAATGCCAAAAGGTAGATGTACTTTAAAACAAAATCAAGAGCTAAAAAGGTGAGAGTACTTTGAAAAAAGAAACATGGAAGTACAAGGTTGAGGTTTACCAGTCTCATATTTATTTACTAATCTTATTTCCTTTATCATAATTAAAATAGTGTAGCTAGATCTTACAAAAGAATTTCACAAGAATGGCAAGACTATAACTTTGTATTGTTTTAAAAAAAATTAAAAAACTTGAGTCCTTCTTTGATAGAAATCATAGGTGCGTGTTGGTGTAAATGATCAATGGATGTTTCTTTTCTGCGTCTTTCGATCATTATCCATTAAAATATTGTGTTAGGAAAGTGATTCATGATTAATTTTGTGTTGAGTTATATGTGTAAAGTAGTTTATGCTTAAATATATTCACGTAAACGTTTTTTTTTTTTTTTATGATTTCATGTTTTCAGATATTTTATATCAAAATTTATTGAGTTTGCAATTATCAAAAAGGAGTTTAACATGTATATAAAAAAAACTAAATATTGGAATTGGTTCAACCACAACGATAGTTTCTTCACCTTAGAATGAATCTACAACCAAAATTATTTCTCATTATAATATAAACAAAATATCATAAAATGAAACTACATTGGACCATTGCAAACTCAAGTTGGAAATTAGGTATACTAATGTCTGCAAAACACTTTTGAACATATTTATGAACATTATCTTTTATTCATTAAAATTCGCATATTCCACCAAATTCATATAACACCATATAATTTGGTAAGAGTTATGTGAATTTCAACCAATAGAAGATAGGGGGAGAGGATTGTCTCAATTGACATGAGGGTCGAGTTTTATTTCTTTCCAACCCTTGATTTGGCATTAGAGAAAGGTAAATGTAAAATTAAGGGTGATGAACATGAGGAAAAAATAACTTGAGGCAATCCGTTCCCGAAAGATAGCGTGTTGAAAAACGTGTGTCGTTACTCTCCACCTCTTAATAGTATTTAGATTTAAGATGAATGTGAATATCAAACCCTTGATGTCTCTTATTAATTGTAAAAAAAAATATTTATTCAAAAACTTGTTTTATTATTCCTTGAATAGATATTTAAAAACATTGAAAATAAAAAACAGTTACGCATTTAAAAATAGAAATGAATACAAAGTTATTTTAAACTACATGAACAGTTACTTGGTAAAAAGATAATTCCCAAACAAAAGTTTACATTCAGGGACATTGTATTGGAAGATAGAGGAGCCGAGATTTGAACTTCAGATTTTTTATTTATTCATCTAAGGATAAAATTCTAACCATTATATTACTTGACAAGAAAAATTAAAAAATATTATTTGTTTTAAGAAGTGCATATTTTTTACATGAACTTCAACCATGTAGCAGTAGACCCATAATTTTGATATGGCAGCATGTTCTCTATACTGTGCTAAACCTGTGTAGGACTCATTTTATGCCCAAAAATGGAAATCGATCCTTTTCATTTTCTTTCTTTATTTATTCTCTCCATCTAAATTTATTGGTGATATTAAATTTATAGACAATATTTAGACCTCGCGTTTGTTTTGGGTTTTTTAGAAAGAGAAAAAAAATTATAAGTGTTTGTTTGTCCTCGTGAGTTAAGCTCAGTTGGTATGAACAATGCATAATATATGTAAGGTCTGGGGTTCGAACTTCGGCCACCACAAAAAAAAAATAGTGTTTGTTTAGGATTTAAAAAAATATACATCTTTTACTCTAAAATTAAAAGCTATTAAGAGTAGTTTTTCCCAAAATCTTATTTTTTTTCTTTACAAAAATAAGAGGTAACATATCAGCAAGTTAAAAAAAAAATCATTTGTTGACTTTCAAGGCTAGTATACAAACATAAATCTCTATATTTTTCTAACACAGTATTTTTTTAATGTTTTTTAAAGTAACTAAAAAGGAATTTTATTATTCACAAAACCTAACAATTCAAACACGGGGAGTATCTGAAAACAAGAAAGTCAAAACAATCACATCAACAATCTAATAAAAGGAACAAAAGCAAAAGGAGGCTCATTGCAAAAAGATCCTCAGACAATTAAGAGGATTAAGATATCATAGGTGATAGTTAAAAGCAAAGTTGCGGTTTGCTTTCAGCCACCAGAAAGTTTGTACCTTAATTTTGTCAAGCGGTTGTTGTAACGAAGACTCTTTTTGACGAAAAACCTGAGCATTTCTTTCATTCCAAATTTCCCCCACACACAAAAGAGCCAAATGAGATTAAAAACCAGATGGACACTTTTAGAAAAGCCGCCTAAAGTTTCAAATTGGTAAAAATGATCAACTACTTGTGTTGATTGAACCATTATGAAAGCAAACCAATGCAAAGTGTCATCCTATATTTTCCCAAAATAATCACAAGACGAGAATAAGTGATCAAGGTCTTCCATCAAACCGCACTCACCCACACAAGGTCTTCCGTCAAACTATTTTTTTTTTAAACAAACTCACCCTAAATCACTTTTTTATCATTAAATCACACGTTTATACCCAAAACTTCTAATGTAACAAAAGCGCATCTACATAATCTAAACTTTAGAAATGGTGAAAATAGAGAATGAGAAATGATATTTGGTCTAAGCATAATGGTCTCCCCAAAAACCACAAGTCATAGCTACCTACTTGGTTACAAAAGGCACCCATGATGAACCTTTCTGGCAACAAATAGTTTGATGCTGAACAAATCCATGGGGTTACAGCCGTCTATGATGAATCGTGTAATAACAAAGTACAAGTCATCCAAGAAATTCGGCATATTTATTGACGGCAATTTTGAAATCTGACTACATGTTCCATCAGATAACATGATGTCAAACTGTTGATAACTCCACCAAAAGTAATCACAAATATCGAACTGCGTTGAAATTTCGCAATCCTTAGGATTAGCCACTCAATATTAATTAATTGAAAACATGAGTCAATTCAGACCTCAACAGGCCAAATAAAAATATATCCAGACACATGAAACAACCAAGTATAACAAAAAGTTGGAAAAAGTAGCTTTTTATTTGCAAGATGATGGCATATTACCATCCCATACAAATCCATATTCAAACAATTTATAATAAACAATAATGTAACATTTCTTTCATCAAAAGATGGGGACACAGATTGTCAGGAGAAAATTGTTGTCTTCTAGACAGAAATGTTTATCGGTTCTCGGAGCATCCTTTCCATCTGTTGGGCCCTAGTCCTTATAGACATGTCAAAGACTTTTTGGCTGAATTCCAGCACTATACCACCAAGTATGCTTGGATCAATCTAAAATACAAAACCAAAGTGTAAAGCTTTAACTTAGAAGAGGCACGTGAATATACGGCATATAATGTGATAATGGGATAAGAGGAGATAATCTTGATTAGATTTGCGTTAAGAAATAAAAAAATTGACTATTTATGATGATAGTTAGGCATGTATGAATATGTTTTTTACTGTAATGATAGTTAGGCATGTTTACATATATAAATGTCATGTTAATATACCTTCTGTTCAAGCTTAACTTTTGCCCCAGAACCTAGCATTTCCTGAACAGTTTGCTTCAATGCGTTCTCTTCCTCAGCGGGAAGTGGCTGGTATGAAAGAAAAAAATTACTCACTCTGCTGTTTAATGAAAAGACAATGCTTAAATAAATAATGAAAGCATTGAAATGAATGACGTGCAGCAAACAAGTTTTACAGCAATAACACACATTATATATAGTGATAGAGCATATGTTAAGAGTAAGAGGAGTAAATCTCGGCATGTATACATAGTTGATAGTTTAGGAAACTGAAGGATGTGATAAATAATGAGAATAGGGTAGAGGATAAACCATGTATGGTATAGTAGAAAAGAGATACAGTTGAATTTAATTTCTATTAATTATTTTGAATGAATAATTGATTGAGACAAGGACTTATTGAAATATTTCTGACAAATTATACATATGAAATAGTGACTCACCAAGTCTTTATTAATAATAAAAGAATTGAAGATAAGGTTTATGTCGACCACAGTGATTCACGTCATAATATAAAATGTAATCATCCTTTTACAAAAAATTAATTTTTTAAACAAATTTCTGCATTTAATAGAGTATAAACATGTGATATGATGCACTAATTTCATAAATAAGCTAGCCATCAAAGTAAAACTTACAAAAACAGTGGTCACAATTGCTTTCACTTCTCCCTTGTATGCCATTGCCAACTCCGCAAACCTCTTTGCAATGAGCTCTACGTGTTTAAGCCTCCCATTCACAGCAAGGAGAGCTTTAAAACAAATGAACTAATCAGCACATTGATGTTATAGGTTTTAAATAAAGAGGGAAAAAAAGAATAAAGACACTGGGTTAATACAATACTATAATTTCATGTGTGTAAATGGATAAATATTCCAAAAAAAAATACTTAACACTAAACCCTGTTTATGCTTAATACAAAACAAAAAGTCCTCATTAAATAACAAACCATAATAATAACAGAAATATGGAAACGAGTCTTAAGAGATAGTCCAAGATAGTCTAAGATAAGAACTAATCATATGAGATACTTCAAGGTACTCTAAGATATATCAAGATATTTTAATATCTTCTAACACATTACCTTAAACTAAAGCTAACTAAGCTCTTAGGGAGCACCCTTTGAAAGAGAAAAGTAACCGAATAATATAGTTTGATGCTTAAGATTGTCAGGGCCAGGAACATTTGGAACAACAGTCAAGACCAAATTGAAAAAAGAAAAGTGCCAAACTGCAATTGAAACAAAACCAGTGAAAAAACTGACAAAAAACTGCAACAGAGACAATGGTGCCAAACAGCTACCAAGACAAAACTGCAGCCAAGCCACAACCAAGACAAAACCGGTGTCAAACCCCAAATGAGACGATACCAGTATCAAACAGCAACTGAAACAAAACTGGTGCAAAACCACAAGTGAAACAAAACCAATGACAAACCGAGTCTTAGATATTCTGAACAGCCAAAAAGAAAATACAATGGAGGAGAGAGTTTGAACACACCAGAAAAATGACAAGTGAGAAAAAAATATGAACACAACAGAAAAGATGACAAGGCAGAGGAGAGAATTTGAACATGTGATGACACAGGGGAGGAAAGCTTCAAAACAAGGCAGATGGGTGACACCACTGTGGAGAGCTTCAGAACACAGTAAACTTGTTCAAACTCAAAGAAAGAGAAAGCCAAGTGTGTGAACAGCTGACAAGAAAATAGAGTTTCAAGTTTTAGTGGGGTTTCAGACTTAGGTGAACTACCAATAAAATAGTAACAGGATAAGTCACGAAGGATGGGACGATGTGATACCATGTAGAAGTTATAGGATTCTACGTCACAAGGGAAAAGAGAGAATGAAGTCTTTGAACTATGAATATGGTATATCATTATTGATGATTATGATTTCATACAAAAAAATTAACACTAACCCTTACACTAATCCAAGACTCCAAATCCAATTAAATAGGGAAACAAATCATGATAAAAACAATAAATACTAAAAGTAATTTGTGGAGATAGTCAAAGATACCCCAAGATTAAACTGAACGTGTATGAGATAATTAATATAATATATCAAGATGTTAAAAGATATTTTCATATCCTATAACTATAACACAACAAAATACTTAATTGTACCAAGGAAATAGTTAAGTCCTGCTGAAAGGATAATTGTGTAACTAGAAGACTAATAGTCTTCCAAGACAACTTAGTATAAAACACCCAAATACAATGACATTACATATTGTAGACTAACATTATATTATTATTGAATGACCAAGTGTACTTTCTAAGTGGGTGGGTACAAAAGAAAAGAAAAGAAAAGTCTGAACCACCACATATATGAATTCTTGTATGCAGCAGGTTCTAACACAAACTATTAATCTGCGGATTAAGGAATACATAATCCAGCAAAATATATGAAGCCCGTTGATACACAGAGTTGAGTCCAATGACTGCAAACAGTATTATAGGATTACAATATGCAACAGCACATCTTTTAGCACTATAACAGGAGCGCTTTCCATTTTTATGTAATGCCTCAATGGGTTGAATTATTTAATGCTACTAAACTAGAAGGTAAACTATTTAAAAAAGAGCTACTTTTCATTTTTATGTAATGCATCAATGGATTGAATTAGTTAACGGTACTAGACTAGATAGTAAAATCAATTTAATAAGAGCTCCAACTTCAAGTAACGGTATATCTATAGCAGGTGCTAGACGACTGAAAGAAAAACAAATTAACATTTATGAACAGGAGAAAATTTGTTGAAAGTGAATATTTTTCGGCATTTTATATCCTTAATTTACTTGTTTACTTGATATTAAAATTGGAAATAATTTTATCAAAACATTTGAGGTAAATGGGTGATAAGGACAGTAAATTGAAGAAATACAGATAACTCAGTGAAATATGTGAGCTCTTCACAAGCAGAATTGGCTTTCAATAATTTGGTTGTACTCACATAACATGACCAAATAAAGACGTATAAATGAAAGCAAGGAAAACTTCATGTAGAAAATTAAAAAAATAGATACAGAGAAATGTAGCACAATGCTATGTGATAGAGGCTATGAGGAAAAAAATCATTCACATCCATTTCAGGGTTGATGAGACAGCAGGAAATTCACATGTATCATTCCAGTGGATTATATATCAAAACTGGTAACTTGCCACTTTAGACTGAGGTTTGTGTGACATTTGTGACTAGAAATCAACCCAGAAAAGGCTATTATTCCAGTTATACCATCCAAGTGAGAATAAGTTGATAACAAACTCAATTTTTTACAGATTATTGGCATTCCTGATGGGCTATTATTCCAGTTATACCATCCAAGTGAGAATAAGTTAATAACTAACTCAATTTTTCAGATTATTGGCATTCCTGAAGGGCACCAATTAGAACATAAATTTCGTGAAACTTGTTTGAAGGATCATTTTGTTGTGCAAGAAACAATAAACCAAAGAGGCTCAAAATGCAATAAAGCCATCTAATCAATCTTTGAAAACACTCAACTCATCCCACCCCATTCCATAATATACACTTGTACCTCATATTTTGTCTAGGGAAAATAAAACCCAATGTAATAAGTTTGTAACTAACATTAGATCTCTGCATTGCATCAGAAAGTGAATGTAGATGCTTACATCATTGACGTGCAATTTCTTTTTGCATTAAAGAAAACTAAAATGTAACAATTTCTCTAACCCAAGCATATAATAAAGTCATAAAAATTAAAACATTTCAAGTTTTAACTTACTTTGGCAACATAAATGAAACAATAATCTAATTAAAACAATAATATCATAAGTAAAAACCTATCTTACCAAGGAAGTTCTTTGTAGTTTCAGAAAACTTAGCTTTGCTTGCAATATCCTCGATGGTTTTTAATCTGACATCCTTTTTTACAGATATGTCCTTAATGAACTGTGAAGTTATCTTACTACCCTTTACCATTTCGACGAACTGAAGAAGCTCGGAATCAACCTTCTCAACTGCATTAGCTTTCACTGCTGCAATATACAAAGCAGAAGCATAGTTTCCTGAACCTCCAAACATAGCGATAGGGACCTAAAACAACAATGAAAAATCAACAAGACAAATAAAAATCAATCCAATAAAAAGAACTACATGGTAAAACAAAATTAACAAACATAAATTAAAAAATCAATAAACAGCTACTGAACCATGAGGAAAAAATAGAATTGTTCATAGAAAAGAATGCACAATTCAAGACCAATATATTTGATTACCTTAATCTTGGCTTCCCTAGCCCCCGGCACATCAGCATAATTTCTAGTGGCCTGCACAAGCATAAGATGAAAATGAACAATTGCATCCAACAACATAAAAAACTGAAATATGACGCAGACAACTAAATACAGTGCACAAGAATCACTCTTGAAACATCAAAACAATCGACACATAATGACAATGCAAATTCATACACTTCAATCACATGCCCAAGAGCAATAACAACAGCAACAATAACAAAACACTAAAAACGGTAGAAAACATCTTTTTAACGTAAACAAATGACCAAGTTAAAAAGGGCCATTTCACACACAACCACTCATAAAAATGGATGTAAAAAAATATATATATATCGAAGAGAAAACATTTTCCAACAAAAATAGATCACCAATTTAATCCTTCCTATGCATAAAAGGGGTCATTTCTCAAACAACCACACATAAAAATCAGTAATAAGAAATTTTATTTTCCAGAAAATATCAAGTTGTAAATCTAACCCATTTGATCAATAAGTTAATAAAAAATGTAAATTTTGAAAACCAAAATATATAATGTCAAGTAATGGATCACCAATTTAATACATTAGGTCATTTCTCAAACAACCACTCATAAAAATCAAAATCAAAATCTAAATCTGACCCATTTGATCAAAAGGTCAAAAAATTGCAAATTTCGAAGCTTAAACGATCCACGAGTATATCAAACATTGATTTAACGAATTGAATCAAAAAATCAAAGGATAATCGATAGCGTTGAATAAGAGATTGAAATTGAAAAGGGATTATTGACCTGAGAAATGGAAGGAGCAATGAGAGAGCGTTGAAGAGTGGATCTCTGAGAAGAAAGAAGCCCCAATTTGTTGCAGAGAGAGATCCCTGATTTGACTCGTCCGTACAGTGCCATCACAGCGATTCGAAACCCTAATTTTCTGTTTTGTGAAGATTCTGCGTTTTCTGTGTTTGGGAGAGTGAAAACGAAAGTGTTTCAAGGTGTATGACGAAGTTGAAAGTTGAGCATGTGAAGGGTAAATATGTATTTTTCATCTTTTATTCCATTTTTTTAGTGAAGAATTTATACCCAATGAAAAAAAAAATAATCATCAAAAAATAAAAAATAAATAATTACATAATCATTTCTTTCAAAAAAAAATCTTTAAAAAAAAAATTACATAATCATTCAAGAGTTTAATTTTTACAACTTAATCAATCACTCATCAAACATCAAAGAGATCCTTACATTGACAACATGAGTTGAACACACGATCTTACAGCTAAATAAACTTCTTCCTAATTATGTCAACATTCATTTTTTGAAAGAAAGATGATTATAGCATTTCATTAATAATGATTTGTTCAATACAACAAGGTACATTAGTGTAAATAGTGGGACTAGCCAATAATGCGACAATCCCCCAGATTGTGAGCTGCCTCATTTGCTTGTTGTCGATTGAACTTGACCTTAAAGTTGGTAAACTTTGTGGTAAAAAGACCTCTGCAAGCAGAGAACATGACCAATCTATGTGACATCAACACAGTGATTATTGAAGGCGTATGTAGTTATCTTGGAATCCAAGGCGAAAACTACATTATCGAAACCCACATCACTCAATGATTCCAGAGCATAGAAAAGGCCCAAGGCTTGCCCCACCAGGACAAAACACATAGGGTAATCAGGACCGTTTTGGAAAGCACAAAAGTACCTTCGTCATCACGAATGCAAACATATATTCATGTTCTATTAAATTGTTCCAAAAAAGAGGCATCGACATTACAATTAAATATACCATGTTGTGGATTTTTCAAACAAAGATCTTCGGGAGATCCTTTTCCTGAACCCATACGTGTTTCGGTAGGTTTTACTGTAACAGGTTTGTCTGGAAATATGTGTACCCATATTTGCCCACCTCGGCGAACATTTCATGACATTGCCCGTCGCCATGCTTATATTTGTCTAGATGTGATCCAAGCGGGCTCAAGTGCCTGAAGAGCATATTTTCCGAAGGAAATTTTATTACCTCGATAGGCTTTTCCTTTCATTCTTCCTCGATGTTGTTTACAGAATCTGGTTCTTTTGGGGTTGTAGTTGATGGTTATTTCTCAATTCCATCTCTATTACAGAACCGTACATGAGATTTTTACCTCATACGACTACATTTAAATAGGTTTGAGTACATGAGGGTACCTGAGGTATGCAACAACCCGTTTTTCGCTAGATATGATATGTTGATATGATAGGGGGAAGATAATATTCATGTGGAGTTAGTATTCTAGGAATGTTGAGTATGTATATGTGCTATGCATGAAATTCTTGAATGCTTATGTTTGATTCTACTTTAATTATTGATTGTTATCTAACCCCTAGTGATCGTTTGGTTAACTGTCTGCCTAATTGTATAAATGGGTAGACGACATGCATTATTAGTTGTTGCTTTGCTTGGTGAGTATGTTGGAGACTAACTTTGGAGCTACCTCGTCTTTTGCTTTCGGAGTCTTAGTGTGTCGGGCTTTGATTAGGGTGTCTGTTTATTATTATTTTATGACTTTATGATATTTATCACTCAGTATGTTGAGATTGGAGTTTTATTTTGGTGATGGATTATGATTATGTGACTTGGCTATTTTGGAGATTTTATTATATATTGTATGATATTATTCTGCTGCGATGTTTTGAGAAAAAAAATTATTTATGCATGTTTTGAAGATACAGAAGAAGTAACATCTAAATCCTTTGTATGATTAGTATTATTTACATGATTTATTGTTTTAAGGGTTTGCGGTATTACAAGGTAACCATGTGACTCTATGCGTTATGAGGAACAACGACACTCATTGCACCTGAGTTGGAAGCAACATTACCAATCTTCTGAGGTAAATGTGAAGCGCTTGCCGTCAGAAATAGAAATTATGTCTTGAACTCTTTAAAAAAATGTAATGAACAAATTTCAATACAAAATTTTCATCATTAATTTGCTAAGTTATGATCTAAAGACATATGTTACCATTTTTCTAAATTAAATTCGTCATTTGACCAGATTTGTAACTTTGCTGTATTATTTTTCAATTTGTTTATTTATCTTGTTCTCCCTAAACTCTAGTATGATTTTAGTTTTATTCTTGAATTTGAAACTCTCTCTATTCTAGAGTCTTAGATGGATCTCAAACTTGAACAACTCATTTTTCTCTTAGTTTTCTTTTCAATTAGTCAATTCTTCCATTTTAGCACCCAATCTTCACAATTGTTCAATAATTTTGGCCCCAAAATTTCAACTGCTCGATGTTAGCACTCAAAATCTTCCTCATTTGGGGTTGACATTTTAAGTGAAATATAATGACGTGAAATTCAATTTACAAGTATTTGATTCTAATTGACAAGAATGGAAATGCAGAAATTGATATAAAAATAGAAAGAAAAAAATTGTTGAATACTATTATGTGGCTTATGTTTTATAAAAATATTAATTAACTTTATTTTGAAATTAATGTAATAAAATGGGGGTTTCGAGTCGTAAAAAGCATACGACGGGAAAAGGCAACATGAAGAAAGAGGAAGACGAATAAATATTCATTCAAAAAATACTAAATGTTTCCTATTAATATATCATCTACAAAAAAAATTATATTAAATTTGACAAAACATATGATGAATTATATTTAGTGAAGAAATTTTAGAAACAAATAAATAGTTTGAATTTTATAAAAATGGTATTTTAAAAATAAAACAAAAAAATATATATAAAAAATATCAAATGACTATCTATATAGTGAAGTTAACAATATATATCTACATAATTGGTTTGTAAAACACTACGTATCTTCAGGTGGTTCAACTAAGAGTAAGTATGCATTGTCCAAGTAATAGAATAAAAAGATGAACCCACAAAGATTGGGGTATGCTATAGCTTCTTATAGCTTTCCAAGAATAAACTTGTTTGTAAGAAAATAAAATAAATCATTTTAATTTTATATGGAAATTATGTATTCATATCACTTTATTACCTCATAGGAAAATATTGATAACAATCAGATATCTCACATTTTAAAGTATATTTAAAAGTAGTTCTGATGATGTCATTATACGAGTCATCTAATTATACGAGAACCTCAATTTAGGCTATATAAATAACTTCATGTTTTGAGGAAGAAAACCACACACACAAAAAAAATCATTTTCTAAATTTTTTCTACATTGAGAATGAGAACGAAGGTGAAACTTGCATTCATGGTCAATGAATCTGCAAGGAAAATAACTTACAACAAAAGAAAAAAAAAGTCTGAAAAAGATGGTTGAAGAACTCACTACCCTATGTGGGATTGATGTATGCGCTATAATTTATAGCGAATTTCATTCAGAGCCAGAGGTCTGGCCTTCCCCATTGGAGGTTCAAAGGATTATCACAAAGTTCAAAAATTATTCAGAAATCGAGCAAAGAAGGAAGAAGTTGAACCAAGAAAGCTGTTTGATGCAAAGGATTGTGAAGTCAAAAGAGAAATTGGTGAAAGTGGAGAAGGCCAATTGGGAGATGGAGAAGTCATTGATCTTGTTTCAATGTCTTGATCAAGAAAAAATTATCAACACTTTGAACACAAATGTTTTGATTGATCTAGCATGTGAAATTAATGTGAAACTGAAGGAAATTACTTCAAAGATGAATCAACTTGACACTAGTGAAAGTACTTAGAGATTTCGATAACCATAAATGTATTTTTTTGTTTCTTTGTTTGTGTTCTATTTATTTCCCTATTGTTATTGTGTTTGTTCTCAATCATCAGATGTAGTAATAAATTCACATGGTTTAATATGCACTTTTTAATTTTTTTTAATAATATTTTGTTCTCATAGGTGTTTTAAAAAAAAAATTAGGTGTTAGATAGTTGAATGAATATGATGAATGCATCATTATATTGCTTCCTAGAATAATATAAACTCTAAAAGGATTTGAACCGCAAATCGTCGATCTTGATTGAATATGGTGATCTATACAAAATTTAAAGAAACAAATACAATATAATAGTTTCGGGTTTTACTTATATTAATAAATGATGAAACATTTAGAAAACAAATACGATGAGATTCATGAGTTGTAAAGTAGAAATCATTTTGAAATTAAACTTGAATCATTGGAAAGTAGACAAAATTACATACATAATAGACACTAGAAATGTTGAATTTCATTAAGCAAATTAAGAGTTATTTAAAGGATGTACCTATACATGATTTGATGGAAAATTGAACCAGTTGGATACTTAAACCTGATAACAAAAATAATTTATGTAATCTAGGCATTCTAATATTTCTAGAATATTTTTTACTTAAATAGTTGAAGTTGAGGTTTGATGGTAGAAAAACTAAATTTTGGGACTAGTTTGATAGAATTGCATGTACAAAAGATGTTTGATGAAATAATTGTTAATATGAGATTGATAATTTAAAGAACATGGATGTTTTTCAGTTATAGGGTAACTAAGCATTAAGATGAATGTATGACGGTATGTAGGATAAAATGATGAATAAGTAATTAAGATAGAGAAAAATTGGATTGATAACATGTTATGGTAAATGTTATGTATAGAATATGTAAAGTTAGACTATTTTTCTTGTACAAAGTAAAGATAAAAAGCCGGTTTTTTTTATACCAAAAGCCAATTCCTTCCAGGAAGATTGTGACTTGATGACAGGTCGTCTTACGTTATTCTTAGCATGTTTTTCTGTCATTTTTAGTAGATTTTAGCAGTAAAAAGAAGGAGTATTAGAACGATTTCCTATGATTTCGGGACTTTTGTAATGTTTTCTATATTTGAGTATGTAATTCTAGTTTTCCCGAAACATAGCAATTTTAGGGGGGTTTTGAAGTAATTCACGAAGAAATCATGCAAATCGGCAAATCAACAACAACTGAAGAATTGTCAATACTCTGGGAAGACAAGAATGAAGATTCAAGAGGCCTCAGGAGACTTTACATAGGAAGGAATTCTGTTTCCAAGTTCCGAGGCAAGTTATTTGAAGACGAAGACCTAAAAACGACGAAGATCGAATAAATTGGACCTAGAAGCACAAGAGCATGCGCCTAGGGCATGGAAAAATGCTACCATACGCCTAGGGCATGCAAAATGCGCCTTAAGCATTTGCAAAGAGGCATATGTGCCTCAAGCATATGTTATGCGCCCCAAGCATATGAAAATGCGGGGGCGCAATCGTCATTTTATTCGTTTTTATGGGTTTAGCCCGCGTTTTTAGCCCAAACCTAGTTAGAAATCTCCACTATAAATAGTAGACTTCCTCATTCAGAATTTCTCGTTCAGAACTGTGGTAGTTCAAGAGGAAGGCTACTTTGGAGCTTCGAGGGAGAATCTTTCTTCTCCTTGATTTTCAAGGGTATGTTTTTATCTTTAGTAATTTGTTTTTAGTTACCATGTGGAACTAAATCTTTTTAGGTTAGAGTTCTAAGATGAACCTCTGTATATTTTTGTTGGATATTTATTTAATATAATATGTCGTTTATTTTATTTATTTATTTATTCTTTTGTTCGCTATTAAGTTTTATTAGGAAGTACTTTTATTTCTGTGAGAGGTGCAACCCTAGATTAGGTACTTAGGTTGTGACAGGGCCTAATATTGATATCACTAACTAGATGCTTATATCTTGATATTTCTATCCTTTTTACTGATAATTATCTGTCTAGGAAGTAAGTGATTATTAACTAGCCAAAGATACCATAGGAATTGTTGACCCTAGACGTAGGTACCTAGTGGCTGGAACCCATTGGGTCGGGTGGTGTCTTACCGAAGCTAGGAATTAACTGGTTAGTAATTAGGAAAATAAGCACCTAGCTGTCTGACTTAAAGCTATAACCTAATAAGACCATTCTCTTGAAACCCTTAGTAAGGTAGACGTCAACTACGGTTGCCCGTCTGTAGAACTACAAAGAAAGCGTAGAGAGAGAGAGAGAGAGAGAGAGTTATGTGTTGGATATTTGTATGTTGGCTTCACTTTTGCCTAAAACAAATATTCAAGTGAGATGTTGGACACGGTGTTCCAACATCCTGGCATGGTTCAGTGTGACCTGTACCTTGCCTTGATTTACGCACGCGTTTATTTATTTAAGGAATCCACGCCTTATTTCTTGTTGGTCAAGCTGCGTGTTATTGTATACAGAATCAGAACTTTTATTATTTCATGAAGGAGTGTTATCTACTTAGGAAACTTTGGATGTGTATGAAGATGTTCCTAATGATGTGCCTACATATTAGGACTTTCCTTATTTGGTTCTGGTTGATATGAAACAGATCACCGTTTGTTTGTGAATTGTTCTGAAGCCCAACAAGACTATTTGACCCGTATTGCTTCAGTATTTATACAAGACTACAAGACCTAATTCAGTATTCAAGTCGTCATTTGAAGAATAGATCTTTTAGGGTTTTGAGTCTATTATTTGTGAGCCTTTCGTGTATCATCTTGATGCATGTTTAGGACTGTGTTTGAGTTGTAGTATGTTCACTACTCTGAAGTTGTGACGCAAAGAGTTAGGTAGTTTGTGTACTACACCAAAGCTGTGAAGCATAGTTGTAGGTAGTTTGTGTGAAGGTAACTTCACTTGATTTGTTTGTGTCTGTAATCTGATAATCACAGGAGCTGTGGTTGATTGTAGGAGGTGAGAAGGGATCTCAGATCTAGGAGTTCCTAGGTTGAAGTCAATACGGGTAGGTCATATGTCTTAAGTGTAAACGAGGAGTTTGCTGAGAGCTTTAGAATAAGGACTACACTAGTGGATTTCCTTCCTGGCTTGGTAGCCCCCATAGTAGGTCACGTTGCACTGAACTGGGCTAACAAACTCGCTGTGCCACTTACTTTCTTGTCAATTATCTTACTTTATTTTGTTTATGTCTGTTAGCTTAATGTTCTAAACATTTCATACAACATCTGTTTTCTGTGTCTAGTGTTGGAACATTGCATAGAACATCTTAAGACTAACGTGCCAGAATTTCACTATGAGTGTCCTAAGATTCATAGATGGGCAGACCAAAGGGAACCTTGGCCTTCATTGCCTTGGGAAACACTGGAAAGCCAATATAAAGTTTATGATTTAATTACCTTTGAATTAAAAAGACCCCACACATAAGGATTGTCATGCGATCAACAAGTGCAGTTAGCCATCGGAGGGATAAGCCTAATAGGAACCTCCCAACAGCCTCATCACTTGTTTAATGTACCTAAGATAAATAAACGCGGCATTTATATTACTTATTATCCAACAACGTATATACAGAGGGGATTCGAAGAATCCTAACCGCTACTTACTTTTCTGCAACCAAAACATGTAAACTTGCTCTGTTGCAAACAGATAAAAATTGCAACCTAACTTTAATATCATCAAACTTACAAATATAAGTAATGAATAAGGACGAAAGGATAATCCATGTGGATACGATACTTTACTTATCACTTTAGTACTTGATGAAAACGACTGGTACATTTTCCATTAAGCTAACCATAATCGGACCACACATCATGACTCCACAAAAACCAGTTTTTTTTACCAAAAGCCACTTCCAAGTTACGTTTATCCTTCTCCTCTTCCAAACGAAGAGCCTCTCTCTTCACCTTCTCTAACTCATCCTTTCTCATATTAACCCCTTTCACACCCTGATCATTCTCACGTTTTGCTCCATCTGTATGCAAATTTAAATATTTTTTCTTCTCCTTCTTTCGACCCCTCAACACCATCATTCTCACCCTTCTTACCTACCCCACCAAACCTATCAAATCGAGCATCATTAACCTACACCCATTGATTACCAAAATAAACTTTGTTCAAGGCCTTATTAGGTTTGCCTACATTTGTAACATTAGAAAATCTAACAAAACCAAACACTTGGCCATAACAATTGGCCCATACTGCTCAATTATGTCTGCATTTGCATGTTTATGGATCAATATAAGAGTGTTGGGATTGAAGTTAGGTAGGATCTAACCAGTAGAAAAATAAAATCCAAAACAACATTAATCACATCTTATATAATGATTCACTAGTAAGATTGATAAAAATAGGCTCAGAAGCCAACTTGGACTTGGTGCACCATTTTTTTTTAGGTCAAACACTACATTTTATTTCTTGAGCTGAAGAGAGCATTGTCAGTGATGGTCGGATTTAGATAAGTGTACTAAATCGTTTACCAAAAAATAAAGTATAAGTAGAATATCATATCCACATGAATTGTTGCTCCAACTGGGCAATTTTGTGTTACTTATTATGGAACATAAAACAATAAATAAAACAATAAAATAAAGGGTTAAATGGATTTTACCCCCTGCCAAATGGGCGCCTTTTGGTTTACCCCCCCTATCAAACAAAAATTGGAGATTCTCCCTTGCCATTAGAAGATTCTTTGGTTCAAGACCCTCGAGACATATGACTGTGTAAATGTGATGATTTGGCATGATGACTGTATAACGATCGGTGAAGTGGCACTGACACGTCATATTTTTTAAAAAAAGTATGTAAAAAATGTGAAATACCTAAAATACCCCTAATTATAAATTAAAAAACTCAATTCTTTTTCTTTCTCTTCTTCTCCGGCGGGAATCCTCTTCTCTCTTCTTCCCCCATTGTTCTTCCTTCTCTTCTCCAGATCTCACCCTTATTTATTCTTCCTTCCAATTTTTTTTGACAAAAATTCTTTCCTATTTTAATTTATTCCATTTAAATTTCTTTTAATAAAAAAAAAAAACCCATCATTCTCTTCTTTCTTCTCTCCATCGTACAACTCTCTTCTCCCTTCTCTATTCTCTCTTTCTTCCAAACTCATTCATCAAAATTAAATATTCATCAAAATTCATCTTGATATTCATCACCCCAACTTAAATTTTCATTCAAACTCATTCAATAAACATCATCCAACATCATCAATACACAAAATTCATCCAAACTTAAAATTTTAAAATCCAAAAATACACACTTTATTGGTTTATTCAACAACATAAAACACCAACTTCAATATCAAACATAAAACAGCAACAACAACATCTTCGGTTTCCTGACCCTTTGTTATAACAAGATTTCTAATCCCAATCCAACATCAAAATTTTATAGCTTTGAGTTTAATGATGGAGATGGTGAAGGATGAGAGAGAGATGATTTTGCTGGATTTTTTTTTTTGCTGGTTTGGGTTTGAGGTGTTTTCCCTTTTAATTTGATTTTAATGTTATGTACTTGTTTTTTTTTCAAATAATTAGTAATTAATAAAAAATATGTGGAAAAAATATTAAAAAGACAAATCAGCACGCCACATAGAAATAGAAAAAAAATCAAAACTAAAAAAAATTACACATAAGCGCGCCACATCATCATCTCATTTAACCAGTCAGATGACTTAGGGGTGGAAACCAAAGAATCTTCAATGGCAAGGGGGAATCTCCAAACTTTTTTTTGATAGAGGGGTAAACTAAAACTCGCTCAAATGGCAGGGGGGTAAAATCTCATTAACCCTAAAACAAAAGATAAAGGGGGAGTTTGTGTAAATTGATATGTTTGCTCAGAGCAAGAGTTTAGAAATAACTTGTTTTGATTGCAGAAAGTTAGCGGCGGTTAGAATTCTTTGAATCCCCTCTATTTATTTGTTGGAATTAATTAATTGTCAAGCATTATTCAGATATCAGTTTTATGTCTTCTATTTAACTGATGAGTTTGTGGGGTTTTATTTCCTACTAGTTGTTGAGTTTGTAATACCCATACTAAACGTATCTAGAAAGTTTAGCATGTGCATTATCTTTAGTACTGGATACATTAAAATTTACAACATAAAGTTTTCGAATGAATATATTATACAATAACACGCGTTCGTACAATCAACAATACAATATAACTCGTCTAAACGTAGAAAAATACATCCTTAAAGTCCATAACATCCTGCAGCGGGTACGAATGAGCATCTGCTGATTATCCATCCGGCTACAAGCTTGCTAAATCCTGCTAAACCAACCTGCTGATCTGAAACAAAAAAGGATTGGGATGAGACATAATGTCTCAGTGAGTTCTACCTAATCCTAGGCTATAGGTAACCACGGGGAAACCTAGGGTTACCACATGTCTACAATACAACCTGGCGGTTGATTATACGTGTGTGGGCTTGTATGCCTAGACGGTCGTGCATACTAGAATCCGTCGTAGGTTCTTCTTAACTTGTCATAAAGGTCTTGTTATATACATATACGTGTCATGGCGGTTAAGGGAACCTAGGACCGCTAACTCAAGATACGCTAAACGCATCAAGAACTAACATGCTTATTCATGACACGATCCTAAACCGGACGGTCAGGGAAACCTAAGATCGTCGTCGGTACACTTCATGGCTTTCTCTATTTGCATAAACATGTACATGTCTAACAACATATCATAATCATATCGTAATCATACATAGTCGTGTTCATTCATTATGTTAGAGGTTAGCGTTGAACAAACATTATTATCTG
>Ga0315914_1000218_pt1 | contig 60964 bp, 34 predicted proteins | sample MpolenodulesMG_FD_203920 | JGI IMG/M metagenome (GOLD analysis project Ga0315914, IMG submission 203920) | Medicago polymorpha root nodule microbial communities from Los Angeles, California, United States - elongated nodules | ecosystem: Host-associated > Plants > Roots > Nodule | place: USA...
GGAGGACAACTAGCATTTGCAGCAACTTCAAGCTCTTCAAAGGTTTCAGGTTCTCATAAAGCTAGAACCAACTTCGATGATGTGAAAGGTTCTCCTGTGGAATCTGTTACTTCGTCACCTTTGAGGTTCTCTAACCTAGATAAACGTGTTTCGGCAGCAAGAGACATTTCAGTGAAGGATGATTCTGTAAAAGTCAGTCTCTCTTCAAGAAGTGCGAATAATGGGGAGGGGAAGTTATCATTAAAGTTGAAGAGGGACAAGATTCTGTATAATGCACATCCCGCACCACATAAATTATCTTCTGAGTACCAGATTAAGGAAGCTAAAGACAAAGTCAGGGTCCAAGCAAAAACTTCCTCTGAAATTAAGGGTAATCGTTTGCTTGGTGTTCCCGTTGAAGAGCATGGCAATTGTGCTAATAACATGCGTCATGCTGAGAAAGTAAACAAGAACAACCAGAACGATCTTTCTGGGAAGAAACCTGACAAGGTTACATCATTGCACAGCATGGAAATGAACAGAAGGTCCGGTTCTCAGGTTGCTAATAACGGTGAAAGGCATGATTCAGAAGTTGACCCTAGTCATCGTTCATTTGATACCGAGACAAGAAATGATGCTAAATACTGTTCTCCTATGTCTAAATGTGAGATTGACAATATAAGTCAGAAGAGTGCTTTAAGACACGGGTCAATCGAAACTGGAAAGCAAACTGAGGTGAAACAAAAAAACTTCGAGAAATCAGCAATGAAGATGGATACTCAACATAGTACTGGTGGTACTAGAAAGACTATCTCCCAGCAGAACGTGACTCAGGATGTTGAGGAACAAAACAAAGTTAATCATGTAAGCACAGAATCAAGAGACAGGAAATCCAAAGCTCTTGGATCTGCTGATGCTGAAATAAAAAGGGAAACATTAACTGTACCTCGGTATCAAAAGGGAGACATGTCTAATGAACATCCAGTCCATGCTGGCAACAGTGGTTTGACCAAGTTAGTGAGATTATCTGCTGATTCTAGCAGCAATGTCTTAGTTAATTGTAGTTCTGGAAGTGTTCCACCTGGTCAACAACTCACTGTGTCAAGTCCTGTGAGAACAAATGCTAACCAAACTTCCATTGACATTCTGGAAGAAGCCACAAATCTAAAAGTCAAAGCAGATACTTATAAGGTTAATTGGATCATTTCAAGATTTAACTTCTTATCTTTGGTTGGATCTACCACCTTTCTTTTTCTAACTGATGATGTAATACTGTTTATTTCACAGAACTCCGGATTTGATTTTGAAAGTAATGAGACCTACTTTGAAGCTGGTTTGAAGTTTCTGCATGGAGCATCTCTTGTAGAAAGTTGTCACAATGAGATTAGCAAGCAGATGGAGATGAGTCAAATGCAAATTTATGCCACTGCAGCCAAACTTTTCAAGTATGTGAAAATATTATGAAGCTATAAGTAAATTTATCATTTTTATGATCTTAGATTTGTGGTTAATTCAGTTATTGGTCAAAGTAAATTTTGGAAAAAAGGTTTGTCAACAAATAAGGTTGAAAGTGACGAATAAGGCTGGAAGTAATTTGGTTGTGATAGAAGAATTGATTTTAACTAGTTATAGTTATAGATTTAAGCCTATACGCTGAATATAGTAAATTGTATTAAATATTTAATTGTTGTAGTGAATGTCACTTTTTCTCACTGTATTCTCCTGCCTTTTTAGTGTATTTTAGGATTCTGCTTCTGCAGACAATATGCTCTTTAAAATATATGGCAACAATAGTTGCATGATCCTGTGTTAGCAAAATGCTCCTACTTTGCCTAGTTGTTACAATTACTGGAGTGCAAAACTACATTGATTGCTTGTGAAGTTGTATTTAGTTTTCATTATCTTTAGGTTAGGGAGGGGGTCATATTGGTATATCATTTCGGGAATCACAAAAGCCAATCATCATTTTCAATATGCTTTTCTCAATTTTTATAGAATTGCCTGCTAGGTCAATTGTTTTTGCTGTTTTGTACTTCTCACAGACTTGCTGTTATTTCATTTGTTTGTCTTGACAACTTGTAGTATAAAATTGTTTCATTATGACATAAAAGTCTGAGTTGGAGCTATTGTCTTAGCATGCCTTCATTCGTAAAATACCTTGTAATGTTTTTCAGGTCATGTGCCCATGAATATGAAAGTCGTCAAGAAATGGCAGCAGCTGCTTTAGCATATAAATGCATGGAGGTGGCATACATGAGAGTGGTTTACTGTAAACATTCTAGTACAAACAGAGATAGGTGTGAGTTGCAATCAACTCTTCAAATGGTTTCTCAAGGTAACGAAACACAGTTTGATGTCAATATATGCATATTGAGGCTTATCAGTCAGCATAGTGTGTTTTGTCATCTTCAAGCAATTAATAAACAAAATTAGTGCACTGTTTTTTGCTTTATTTTTAGGTGAATCTCCTTCATCTTCAGCATCTGATGTTGATAACTTAAACAATCAAGTTGCAATAGATAAGGCTACTTTGCCCAAGGGTACTAACGCTAATGTTGCTAGTAACCATGTCATTTCTGTTCGAACTCGTCCAAGTTTGGTCAGGCTTCTTGATTTTGTAAGTTTAACTTTTTATATACCTCGTGTTTTATTTGGAAGGTTATCTAGTTGTGTTGATCACGAAGCACCATGGATTTCTTGGTTTATCGATAGAAGATATCAGTTGGAAATTTCGTTCTGTTTTGGATAAAATACAATAACAACCAAGCCTTTTGCCATTAGTTCTTTCCTTGATGAAATGTTTGAGAAAAACAAGTATGATTTGATTGTTAACTGATTTTGCTATGCAAGAGAAGTTCAAAATTGATCCTTGGACAATTTTCTATTGCATGCAAGATCATTGCTAATACTTGAGAATTGAGATTCCTCAAAAGTCAAAAGCAATAAGGATAGTTGTCAGGAAAGATATGTAGTGTTGGGTTCAAGTGGTCAATACCTTAAGGTCGAATTGTTCGGGAGATCCCAAGTTCAAATCTGACTGGAGCAATCATTAGTCAGACTTAACTTACCTCCTTACCGAACTCCGGATTACTAGCCCCCTTTCTCAGGAATTGAAGGGTTTTAGGACAGTAAATAAGGCATGTAGTGTTGAATGTCACTGAAAACTTATAATGCATGCTTCTTCCCGCTTCACCTCAATACTGTGCAGTTAGCATGTATAGTTATCTGAGTGTCACTATAGACACGGAACACTAAAGGCGTATCTCAAGAACTTATTGTGTATTTATATTATTTTATGGAATATTGGGTGATAGTTTTTGTGATATTGCAGACTCAGGATATAAATTTTGCAATGGAGGCTGCTACAAAATGTCAGAGCACATTCGCTGCTGCCAATGCGATGATGGAACAAACACGGAATAGGGACTGTATAACTTCTATTAGGAGGGTTATTGATTTCAGCTTCCAGGATGTAGATGAGCTTGTACGCCTGGTTCGGAATGCGACAAAAGCCATAAGTGGTGCTGGTCTTGGTGGTGCAAGAGATTAACTTGATCATCATGTATATAATGTATTTTTCTAAGTTGTGCTTCTCCACTAAGATGACATTCTGAAAGGAAGAGGAAATCTGCTAAGTTGGCTGGTTGCTGGGATATGTTACCTTTGTGTACATTTGTACAAAAAAAAAATGTGATTGCTCAGAAAATTTTGTAAGGAGATTTTAATTAAGGGTTCTTAGTAGGGGCATAACACACCCTTATATTATGAGTTAGAAAGAGGGAAGGGATAATGCATTAGAGTTCAGTGCTACATTCTTTGCTCCACTTAATTGGAGCCCTAGAAAAAAAGATTAGAATATGGAGATGTTAGGAGGAAGCAACCATTTTTGAGGGCTTTGAATACTGATATAGTTATAGTAGGTCCAATTTTTTTATGATAAACTCTTTGGTGTTTATGATATCAAATTTTTTGAATGAATAGAAATCCTTGCAGAAAATTAATTTCCTTGTGCTGTGTATGTCATCTAATATAAATCGATGTTAAACTTATATTCCGGAGCTGAATATCATTAGCTAGGTTATAATGGTTGGCCTACAATAAACTTTTGGCCCTATTTACGATTTTAATCTTTCTATTTTTAAATTTGAAAATACAGTTTCCTAGTTTTTTAATAGAGATTTTTTTCCACTGCAAAATTTGTGGTTTATTTTGCAGATGTATCAAGGTAAATAATGAGTTTCTTGAAGAAAAAAAGAAGTTAAATAATGGGTTGGATAATTAAAGATGTTAGATTTTGATGTGAAATTAAATTAGTGTGAGAACCAATTGATTTGTACATAAAACCATACTATATGGTGCTTGAATTTCAAGCCTTCTGCATTTAAAAATTCAAAGCCCTTCTGTTGGTAGGATAAACACTTATAGGTAGCATCTCTGGATACTAGTATAACTTATTTATTTAGGGATATTATCACACAAATAGCTTCACTTTTAAAAGTTTTGATTTTATGCTATATTGACCTAAATTCGAATAAGGGACAATTATTATTAATAATGGCGACACTGATGACCATTTTACTACCGTTTAAAGTGAGACTCGGACCACATTTCTTGAAGTTAGAAAGTTAAACTTCACCGTTAAGAGCATGATTATCGCCTGTGACATTTGAGTGGTATCACTATTTACAATAAATTTTGTCCGGATGCTTTGATATTTGGTACTATCTATGAGAGTGACTTTTCTTTGCGCGGTATCTCAGCATTGCAACCGTGTTTTATAGCTTTTCCCTGACACTTGCTCTTTTTAAATCAATATATATTGTAAGATAAGTGAGACCCATTTTAGAGTTTTTGTGGAGTGGTATGAATATTTAGAAAATGTAGTTGAATGGTTTAAATAATTAAAAGTGTGAAGTAATATAATGTATTATGTGAGACCTGTTTAAACCATCTATATGAGTAAAATGTATGTGGATGCTCTAAGTTGACACTTGACACCTCTTGAACAACCCTTAAAAATGAGTAAGATGTCATTTTTTTTAGTAGTGATATTTGTACAACCATTTAGTACAACTTGTATGACAACTTTTTTTTTTTCTTTTTTCATTGATTAAAAACAATAGAGAGAGAAAAATGAAGAGAGAGAATAAGATGATAATGTGAGTATGAGCGAGAAAATTGTCAAAAAGTTGTCACTAAATGGTTGTACAAATATCAATTTTTTTTTTAACACTGTCATGCTACCAATCTGCCACTTAGAAATATCGACTACCTCCCATGTGTTATCTCTTTATCCTCCCACAAGGATCGAAACCATGACCAAAGGCTTAGTACATGGAACCATCCTTATGTTTCACCACTTGAGTAACAAGTGCTATTCAGATGGTAATAAATTGAGAGGATATTTGATATATTGGAGCGTGTGTTTGAACTTGCAATACACTTTTTCTTTAGTGTATGTAAGTTTTGCCGTTAGACCCGTTCACATGAAAAATAAGAGTAAGAGAGAACAAAATAAAAGAATTTTCCTTTTAAGAATAAGACAGTTGGATGTAGAACTTTATTTCATATTTATCTGGATTTTTTTAAAAGATGAAGAATATCAGTACAACTACAAAGTCGTTCAAATGCTTGCTAGACTCAAGGGATTATCATACATAGTAAAGGATTTGGTCCTAGTGAAGTTTAAACTAACAAGATTCCACAACCACTAACATATGACTAAGAACCAATATGTATTTTTTTAAGTGTCTTCTTTATGTCTCCTCTCATAAAAATTAAAAAGGGAGCCCTGAAGGACACTACTCGAAAAATCAACCTCTGGTATAAAATAAGAAATAGGATTGTCTATAATAAATTTGTTAGGAAAGTCTCGGGTTCGAGTTTTGTAGATAAAAAACGTGGTTTGAATGAGACTTTTTAAAAGGGACCGGTTAGAGACTTAGATGAAAATTAGTCATCGACAAGTAATAGATACTTCATACATATAACATAATTGTAAATAAAAAATACAAAATTAGTATGATTTTTCTAGAAATCCCACCATGGTCGGAATTTCATGACAACATATTATTATTTTTTCCTTCTCTTTTTGAGGTCAACACACTTCTCCAACCAGTATTGTTAGAAACAAAGGGCACATATTCGATGATCATAGTACTAAGTTACTTTTGACCTAATTGTTATTCTTTTTAGCTAAAAATCATTATGTATGTTTATAAATTTGATTTTGCATGATCTTGGTTCTACAAAATTGATCTCAGTATAAATACATTTACGTTGTTGCTGGTTGGTTACTCTTGGGTCACATAATTGGAGAGTTTCACGTTAGAAGTAAGACTTGTAAGTCTAGGATTCTTAAATGCAAAATATTGTTATTAAGGAGCTGCCATGCAAATTTTATTATAATTGATGAGTCATATATTGGATTCTTTCACCCAATATACTAATCTTTTGTATATATTCTCCCTTTGGACTTGTGCACAGTGCACATAACAAATTTCATCAGTCATATTATAATTATAACACTATTATAGACTCAAACTTATGCGCATTAATTAATATAGTGTTACACGGTTGATAAATCATTGAGTTATTTAAATGGATTTTGAATCAACAAAAAAACTTTTTTTTTTTAACCCAATTAGGTTGGCTTGAGACTTAGAAGTGTGCTCCTCCTCAAGGTTTTATGTTTGATTCCCTCTGATGTCAATTTAAGTGGACTAATTTAGCTTCTTAAAAAAAAACAAAAAAAAAAATTTGAAAAAAAAAAGTTTTGTGCCACTTTTCTTTAAAAAAAGTAAAACATACGTGGTGGTTTGGGTGTTTCTAATAATTTAAGCAGGCATGAGAAGTTGAGATATTTCAAATATAGTTATCCATCCAAGTGGCAATAAAGTGGTAGCTAGCCAGGCCATTCCAGACAGATGCTTTCGGTTTATTTCCGATAGCTGAAAATAACCCTACTCCGGAGATGATTCCAACAACAGTAGCAGCACCTCAATTTATTGAAGAAAACTGGGTAGCTTGCGACAATTGCAAGAAATGGCGGCTTCTACCTACTTGTGTAACACGCGATCAACTGCCAGATAAATGGTTGTGTAGCATGCTTTATTGGCTGTAAGTTGCTTCTTCATATTGGTTGAAAATTGAAATTATGCATGATCATATTATTTTATTGGCCGTGTTTGGTGTCTGACATGTAACGCTGACACGACATTGTCACAAATGGTTACATTCTGATAGGATACTCAAAATAAGGACCACTCATGTGGTGACTCACCTAGTTCTATAGAAGCAAAAATGACTCACCTTAATCTAGAAGGATCCAATGTAGGAAGTAATATTGAGTATATTAGGGTGCACTTGTCTTATTGTGGGTGTACATTTACCTATATAAGCATTGTATGATCTTATATTGAAGGAATGAAGAATTTCAGTCTTATTTTTAGTCTATTAGATAAGAGTAGTTAGAGTAATTTAGTAATTTGGTGATATTCATCACCTATCACATTCAAATAATTTATTGCCTGAAAATATGACTGTTGTCGGTCAGTGTCGTGTCCGATGTTCTTGTTTGTGTCGATGCTTCCTAGTAGGATGTCCAGTTAGTATGATGTTGTATTATCAACAATAGTTAAGGACTATATATCTTGAATGATATACCAGATACCATTTTTTTCCTTCCATTTTCTCCATTTGTGCTTACTTTTGAGTGCACTCTATGTTTCATTGCCTCATTGCTCTCCTGAATTTTGTTAGGCCTGGGATAAATTCTTGTGACATCAGTGAGGATGAGACAACAAAGGCACTGTCTGCTTTATATCAAATGCCAATGTCTGGGGTTCAAAATAATTTGCAAACGCATGCCTCTGAAACTGCATTTGGTGTGAGCTCTACTGATGCTTTGAAGTTTGGACTGAATCAGAAAAATTCCAGTTCTGATGTATTGCCTGATCAAGGAACGAAAAAACATGTTTTTAAGGAAAAGATGATGTCAGGAAAGATCAATGCTCAAGCATCCGAAAAAAATAGAAGCATGAATGACGTGAATCAACATCCAACAGATTCAAAATCAATGAAGACAATGAGTTCTAGACATTCTAGCAGGTTTGGCAACATTATCAAAGAGGAAGAGAGAGATCAGGTTGAGGTCACTTCTGGTGTTTGCTCATTGGATGCTGTTGGAGATTGATATTATTCTGTTTTGTTTTCTACTGATGTTTTCTGTCATAATTAAAGTGTTGCTTGTTTATGTATAAGTTTCATAATTAGATCGTTGCTTATTTAGTAAGTAAAGCAGTCCCTAGGTAATGATGTCTATTGTTCTTAGTAAATAATGACTAGTGCTTAAGAGAAGATTTAGTGCAGATTTTATGTTCAGTTTTACAAGCAAGTTTATGGCTTGGCTGTATATATTTGTAGTGTATGCTTCAGTTTAATATATCAAAGTATCTTAGCTTTTTTACTTTGTTCACAAAACATTGTTGTCTTCTCTAATTTTCTGGTTTTTCTTCTTTCTTCTCCACCATTTCCACCTTTAGGTCCTTTTTTCTACAAATGCGAAGAATACCAGTAAAAATGGTGGTTTAATGAGGAAACGGAAATTCAAGGACCGTCCGGATGATGAGACTGAGAAGCATAACAGGTCATACTCTTTGCATGGTGATAAGCAATGCGGTAGAGGGGGAAACACAAGTAAACTTTGGATCGAAAATCAGCATAAAATTTTGAAACAAGAGGCAAAATCAGTAGCTGAAGGTGATGATAAATTGAGGAAAGGTGAGATGAGGCGAGTTTCCTTACCAGGCAATCAAGACTAACTGACGGTTGACACAGAAGGAAGATACAATGACAAGGACCGCCAGCCAATGAAGTGCAAACAAAATGTTGCATCTCATCAAGCTTTGGACAGTATTGTTCCATTGAGCTTTGGAGGACAACTAGCATTTGCAGCAACTTCAAGCTCTTCAAAGGTTTCAGGTTCTCATAAAGCTAGAACCAACTTCGATGATGTGAAAGGTTCTCCTGTGGAATCTGTTACTTCGTCACCTTTGAGGTCTTCTAACTTAGATAAACGTGTTTCAGCAGCAAGAGACATTTCAGTGAAGGATGATTATGTAAAAGTCACTCTGTCTTCAAAGAGAAGTGCGAATAATGGGGAGGGGAAGTTACCATCAAAGTTGATGGGGAACAAGATTCTGTCTAATGCACATCCTGCGCCACATAAATTATCTTCAGAGTACCAGATTAAGGAAGCTAAAGACAAAATCAGGGTCCAAACGAAAACTTCCTCTGAAATTAAGGGTAATCGTTTGCTTGGTGTTCCCGTTGAAGAGCATGGCAATTATGCTAATAGCATGCGTCATGCCGAGGAAGTAAACAAGAACAACCAGAACGAACTTTCTGGCAAGAAACCGGACAAGGTTACATCAGTGCACAACATGGAAATGAACAGAAGGTCCGGTTCTCAGGTTGGTACAGATAAGATGTAGGTTTTGGCATCAGATAAGAGAAGAGGGGAGAAAAATAAGAGAAAATGGTATAAGGCGTAAATCCGTCATTTCACCGCCCTCTGATGGAAGGAGGGGTATTTTTGTCACTTCAAGCCAAACTTTGCTAAGTCAATGTGCCACGTCAGCTAATTAGTGATGTGGCAGTGATTAATTGGGGAGAGGGGCGAAATTTTAAATGATTAAATTTTGCAGGGACAAAATGCCAGGATTTGCGAATTCAGGGACCAAATTTTAAATGACCATTATTTGGAGGGACTAAACACATATAAAAGCCTACTTTATATGATAAGGTTGCGTGGAAGGGAAAGACGTGCAATGATTGAATAGAACTTTCGCCCTCTTTAGAATTCACTCTTCCTCTCTGATTAATGATACCATAATGTGATCCTTACGGGCACATCAGTTTATATAAAAAAAAAAAAAATTATCCTTTTATTTCCTTGCATTTGCAAGAAATGGAACAACATTCCATATTTGATGTCATTTTATATTTGAACTCTATCCAATTAAATGTAGAGTTCTTCATTCTCCAACATTGTTCTCTATTATCCTCTTCTAAAATTATAAACCCTTCCTTGCATCCTCCCAGTTATTCACTAAGGGTGTGTTTGGATAGAGGGTTTAGGAGAGAAAGAGAGGGGAGGGCTTTTACTTTTCCTTTTAAAATTACGGACATTATAAAATTATTTTTAGAAAATTGAATTAATAACATGATAAATGATCATAAAATACATCAAAAACACTTAACTTATTTTAAAAAAACATTTTATATTGTGTGTAATTTAAAAAATTAAAGTGAACCCTCCCTTCTCTTCCCCTCTTAAACCTTCAATCCAAACACACCCTAAACTTTCATTTGAGAAAATAGAAAATGTGAGTGGATGAATTCATTTGGACTAGGAAGACAAACTTACACATTTCTATAAATCTGTTGTGTCTACACGTGCTGAACACAAATCATGTTCATAAGTCAAATACATAAGCCAATTGTGGAAAATGGAGTAAGGCTAAAATGAACATATTTTTAAAAACATATTTAATCTCCGTCAACAAAAAAACAAACATCTTTAATTAACGATTAGAGCTAGCACAAATAATTCTCCCAAACAAAAAGAGTGCACAAATAATTGAACATTGTACTCGGACCGAGTGACTTAGATTCAACTTCAAAGTTCTTCATTTATTTTGTTTTGTTACGTAAATTTTATTGTAAATCTTCAATGAAATTAGTAGTTCTCTGACTTTACTTATCACATCTTTAGTGGTGGAGCAAGAAAAAAGTTTGAATGAGCCACCAAAATAAACTATAATATAGAAACACAATTTATGTTGTAACAAACGATAAGTATAAAGTTTTTTTTGTCACATTACATACAAATCTGATCATGAAAAAATTAAACTACATATCTTAAAAATTTAAAATAATTTTGTATGCGTTATAAGTGACTTGAAATCGACACAGACTCAAAGGAGAGGAGGAGGTGTGGCTGTAACACGTACTAAGAGGGAGAATAGGGTGGATCAAAATGTGTTATATTTTTTAAAAGTCAACGGTCTTAATGTGTCTCGCCGCTGCGTCTCCTAAGTAATCTAAATTTAAATAGATTTTTTTTTCTTTTCAAATTTATAAATAAAATAAAATTATTTAACCTCTTTTGCATGGAGATATTTCCATGACATTAGATAGTAACTAGCAAGTAGAAACATGTGTTAACTACTTTATATCAAATCAGAGGCCAGAGGCCACATAATATTTTGTTTGTTTCCATTTGTATCATTCCCAAGATGAGAAAAAGAACTTGTGGGGGGTATACAAGTTATGGATGGATGTGTGTTTGGAACTTACGGAAGCAACAATATAGTGATGCCAGCCTTAGCAGTAAAACTAAAACATATGGGAAGACAAAGTAAAGGACGGTTTAGGCATGGGAGGGTGGACAACAGCATCATGACAAATAACACTAAATTTGGTTTTCAAAATGGTGGCATTGTTTTTGGACAATTAAGTATGACCCTACTTTACCACTCACATATATAGCTACTTAGCAAGTAGGGCAGAATAATATGTACCGCTAGTTCTTATTATTATTATTATTATCAAGCTTATTCCATTGTTCTTAAATAAACTACAATACAATATACAATTATAAGACCCTGATTTTTTTTAGAAGTCCTTTTTTCATGTTGTGGATGGTGATGTAATGCATATTATACTAACAAAGTAATAGACTGGGGAAAAGGGAGTACTTGAGAGAAAAAGTAAAACACAAGTTGGGGGGAAAATGAGAAAAAGCTGATGTCATAATTTTGGGGCTATGATATTGCACAAAGATAGTTTTATGTTAGGTACATGATTAATTAATTATTTCACAAACCTGCTTAAAAAAATAAATTATGTCACAAACCTTGATCTTGCGTAGCGATTCAATCCTATCTAAATTGTTTGATTAATCATTAACAGAAGAGATATAATACTCTAATGTGTTAAACAAATCAAACGGTCGAGATTTGACTGAAAGCATCGATTCCAATCATATCTCAACCGTTTGATTAATCATTAACACAAGAGATATAATACTCATGTGTTAAAAGAACCAACAGCTGAGAATTGGCTGAAAAGAAAGTATATATAAAACAACAGAAATGCTAGCAACACACATTCTAACACACACTTTTCAACACACTCTCTTTGATTGGTCAGAATTCACATGGGACCCACCAAAATTATATGGGACCCACATGATTTGGTGGGACCCATGTGAATTTTAACCAATCAAAGAGAGTGTGTTAAAAAGTGTGTTGCTAGCATTTCTCATAAAACAACGACACTTTTTACTTTCACACAAAAGGAAAGACATATGGTGTCTTATACGCCACTTACCATTAGCAAAAAGTACTCTCAAGTAAAATTTAAAAGTCTTCCAATTGTCTATGTGATCGTTCTTTTCAATTTTATACATATTTTTAATACGAGAGTTACTTACAATCCTTTAAATTTATACATATTTTAAGATTTATTTAAAAGATTGATCTCTCATAACAAATATTTTTTATATACACGAGTTAGAGATTCAATCTTTGATCACATGTTTAAATGACTCGATTATCTACTAATCATATCACACCATATCGTTGTAAGCTGCAAAATAACACTAGATTTGGTCTGCAAAATGGTGGCATTTGTTTTTGGACAATTAAGCATGGTCCTACTTTACCACTCACATAGCTCCTTAGCATATATGTGAGGACGAATAATATGTACCGCTACTTATTATTATTAAGCTTATTCCATCATACAATTACAAGACCAAATTTTAACAAGTCCTTTTTCATGCCGTGGATGGTGATGTAATGCATGATATAGTAACAAGAGTGTAAAACAAGTTGGGGGGAAAACAAGAGCAAAACATGATGGCATGATTTTGGGACCATGGTATTGCACAAAGGTAGTTTTGTGTTGACAAATATAGTATCCATAAAAGAATGGTGGATAATTTATCTCAACCAATAGACATTTATCTTTTTAGGTGGTATCTATGAACTATCTTGACCCCACTAATAAATTGCTCATTTTTATTGGTTGGTGAGCAAATTACCTACCATTTTTCAAAGGTAATCTAGAAAAAAACCTTTGTGTTATGAATCTTTTTTGAGGGAATGTGTTATGCGACGGGTAGCACTTTGGTGACATTGGGGTGCCAATGTCATGTGACATTGGCCAACCACAATGTCAGAAGTGTGCAAAATGACAAAATATGCTTGTTAGTAAGAGAGAAAAAAGTCATAGTTTTTTGTCTTTTTACACACTTATGACATTGTGGTTGGTCAATGACACCTCAATGTTATCAAAGTGCTACCCGTGTTATGGAGTGTTATGCATTTGTTTCACAAACAGTCCGATCAAAACTCACTGTTTAATTAATCATTAATTTTGTGTAAAAAAAATTAATCATTAATTTAACAACTATATACACTCTAATGTTGTGTTTGGAATAGCGGCCAAAAAACGCACGTGCAGACTAAAGCTGGAATTCCCAACTTCGTAAAAGTCACGGTAAAGTGACATTGGAATGCGAGAATTGTATAAAAGCGCCAAACCAAATACTTCGTTAAATTGATCTAACAATTGAGATTTTATTAGAGACTGCATATATAAACTGTGATACTTTTCATTTCCCTCTAAAAGAAAAGGTGTGATGTCCTATGCACCACTTATCATGTCCAAAAAGGGACTATCCAAGTAAAAATGGAAATTCTATAATGTGTCTACACGAACGGTTCTTTCAATTTAATACTTTTTTTTAATGTAAATCTAGGGTAATTTTAGCCGAGATCTAGAGATTATTTCTTAGGGCGCCGAAAAGATTGATCTCTCTCAATATTTTTTTTCATCCTTGTTGATTGAATATCTGATTGCATGTTTAAAAGACTCAATAATCTATCAATCGTACCATATCATATGGTTGTAAGCGGCACTAAAATAACTACTCAATAATCTACCAATCATACCATATTTTATGGTTTAATTGCAGTTTTGGCCCCTATGTTTCAAGAAGTTGTGATTTTGGTCCCCTAACTAAATAAACTACAAAACCGCCCCCTAATTATTGATTTTTTTGCAGTTTTGGCCCCTCAGACCAATTTTGACCAAGTCAATGCACACATGGACGCCACGTGTGTGTGTATATATATTTTAAAATATTTTATTAATTAAAAAAATAAATAAATAATTTTTTTAATATATTTTTTAATTAAAATTTTTTTTTTTTAATAATCAAAAAATAAATAAATACACACGTGGCATCTTCGTCAGCTTTGACTTGGTCAAAATTGGCATGGGTCAAAACTGCAAAAAAGTCAATACTTAAGGGGCAGTTTTGTAGTTTATTTAGTTAGGGGGTCAAAATCACAACTTCTTAAAACATAGGGGGCCAAAACTGCAGTTAAGCCATATTTTATTGCACAATTATAAAGATTTCACAAATTCATGTGTGCTTATAATGCACAATTATAACTTAAGAGTATTGCGTATGCAACATTATTCTTTTGAATATTTTAATGTAAACGTCACAAGAGCCTATGTTTCAGTTCCACTATAAATACAACCTTAGTTGAGAGGGTGAAAATATATAATAATCAGTTCCAAGGAAAATTTCAGTTCCAAAAACAATTCCTGTTTCCATGGCTCCTGTACCTATTTCTAGCATTAATGTAGGACACATTGATGATGTACAAGAATTAAGAAGAACTAAGCCAATGACAGTTCCTCAAAGATTTGTAAGAGACATGACAGAAAGACCAACACTTCAAACAGTTCTTTCCCCACAAAACAGTGACATGCCTGTCATTGATTTCTCCAAGTTTAGTAAAGGGAACAAAGAGGAAGTTTTGAATGAGCTTTACAAGCTTTCAACTGCTTGTGAGGAGTGGGGATTTTTTCAGGTAAATGTTAATAATCTCTTATGCTACTATTATTTTATAATTTGTTAAGGTTTGCTAACTTAAGTCCTGGTTGGATAAATAAGGTAATTAAGCGTTGTTTATAGCATAAACATTTATCATATAAGTGCTTTTGCTTAAGTTATTTCGATAACAAAAGATAAAATAAAGTCAAACTGATTTCATATAAGTTACAAGTCTTTTTCACAAAAGCTATCTTGGAGAGCTTATGCGAATAAGCTGAAAACAATTTATGAACATGTCATAAGTTGTTTTCATAAATTCTTCCGAACCATCTTGCAAGTGTTTATGCTAGTAAATAAGCTGAAATAAGTAAATTAAAGCAGTTCTATGGTTAACTTTTTCAAGAAAATTACTTAATATAGTTAACATAGATTTTTTGAAGACATGCTTGTTCATTGGAATTAATAATGTTAAGTGTTGTCATTAGGTGATTAATCATGAGATTGACCTTAATCTGATGGAGAACATAGAGGATATGAGTAGAGAGTTTTTCATGCTACCTTTGGAAGAAAAACAAAAGTACCCTATGGCTCCAGGAACAGTCCAAGGGTATGGACAAGCTTTTGTTTTCTCAGAGGACCAAAAACTTGATTGGTGCAACATGTTTGCCCTAGGAATTGAACCTCACTATATTAGGAACTCAAATCTTTGGCCAAAGAAGCCAGCAAGACTCAGGTTTGTATGTGTAACATTACATATATCTTTTAGGAACAAATACGATTTTCGTCCCTACAAAATTGATAAAATTTGTTAGAAAGGTATCAGCGTACACATATTATAACTTCAAAACTTAAAGGACCAAACTGTATAATTAAGCAAGCTATAGGCCCGCAAGATGTATTTTGCCTAATATTTTCATAGAGATCAAAAATCAAATTTGAGGGGCCAATAATATATATAATCCATTTATTTATTTACTTAGTAAAATGATTATTTTTTCCATACTCATGCAGTGAAACAATTGAATTGTACTCAAGAAAAATCAGGAAACTCTGCCAAGATTTGCTGAAATACATAGCATTAGGCCTGAGTTTAGAAGAAGATGTTTTTGAGAAGATGTTTGGTGAAGCAGTACAAGCCATAAGGATGAATTACTATCCAACATGTTCAAGACCTGACCTTGTTTTGGGTTTGAGTCCTCATTCAGATGGAAGTGCCCTCACTGTGCTGCAGCAAGCTAAGGGAAGCCCAGTGGGTCTTCAAATACTTAAAAACAACACTTGGGTCCCTATTGAACCAATTCCAAATGCTCTTGTTATCAACATTGGAGACACAATAGAAGTAAGACTACTATTTTCTTTCCCTCTTCATTTAATTTTTGAATTTAATTACCATATATTTATGAAGTACTGACACAGACACGACACTCATGCTATGACATTATTGACACTTACTATAATTTGAAAAAATAAACGAACTAATTGGATATAATCACATGTTGATATCCGACACTGACATGTGTCAGACACCAAACACGCTTTCGATCAGAAATATTGATAATGTAGAGCTATACACAGTTGATAGTCTATCCAACTATATTTTTGAAAATAATATATATGTCATGAAACTGTGATGAAATATGATTGGACACATATGTAAAATTGTTTTACACCTTCTGTGCATAGTGATTTAATTTTTCATATTTTCCTTTTTTCCTTCTTTCTGGACTTGATTCTAATTTGCATTTTACAGGTTCTTTCAAATGGAAAATACAAGAGTGTGGAGCATAGAGCTGTGGCTCATGAGGAAAAAGACAGGCTCTCAATTGTGACATTTTATGCTCCTAGCTATGAAGTAGAGCTTGGACCAATGCTTGAACTTGTGAATGAAAACCACCCATGCAAGTATAAAAGATACAATCATGGAGAGTATAGTAAACACTATGTAACAAATAAGTTACAAGGAAAGAGGACCCTGGACTTTGCCAAGATGGAAATTATGAATAATACAAACTAGGAAGTCTTAGTTCTCCAACTAGCTAGGAGCACTATGAATCTATGATTAGACAATTAAGTATGTATAAAAATCAATCACATAGAAGTGTTAATGTCAAGCTTCTTAATATCTTTTATTGAAAAATAGGTAGAAGAATTAATTTGGCAATTAGAAGAGTGTGATTATGCTCACATACAGAACACAAGAGTCACTGTTCTTATACCAAATATGTATTATGTATATGCTAGATTTCAGTGGAAACTAATGACATCTAATATTTTATTTCCAGTTTGTGTTGGTGTGGTCGTACCTAAAAGTTAATCGAGTGGATCAACGAATAGCTCTAAATAGTGATTATTCTTTTTTCTCCGGGTCATCACGCCAACGAATGAACTTTATTTCTCGGCTCCAGATTCCTTAACTATTTCAAAGAAAGTTAGGTCATGTGATTGATGTGAAAAACTACTACCAAATAGAGAAACATAAGTAAGCATACAACATATAAAATACTCTGTATGAGTAAATTCTGAGTAAAATAGGTTTTTGTTGATTGATGTTTATAGACAAAATGTTAAAGCCTAACTCCTATCACTCATTATTTTGGTCAACTACAATTATGCTATAAGCCTATAAATGTCTATAAAGCACAAACAACTTTGGATTAGACTTGTCTCCGTTTGCAACACCCGTTGGTGTACGACGTTCGTACGACATGTGTCCGATCACTAAGACAAGTGTTCAAAAACATTTTTTTCTTCTTTGCTTTGACAATCCATAGACACATCTCGCACTCATCCATGGGGGTTATATATATGTGTGTGTGTGTCTAAGCATTGATGATCAACCGTGAGAGTTAAACACATTTAATTTGATTACACAGTATATAGCTTTGTGGCATTAGATGAAGGAAGGTGAAAGACAACGATATAGTGTTTTAGAATAATTCATTTTTGTACTAAAACAAATTGCTCAATTTAGTTTTACATATATATATACTTTGATTGTCAACTTAAGATCTTTTATAAATAATTTTCTATATTATTTAATTACAATAAGTATATGTACTTATGTTTTTAACATTTACAATGTTGACGTGTCTATGTCGAAGTATGTGCTTCACAAATAACCGTGAGCTATGTGACCTACACATAATAGTTGAGGAAGATTTGAATATATTGAGTTTGACTAACCTTAATTCAGCTCATTCCTAATTCAATTGTAGGTCGTATTCGACTAACATCTTCGAATATATTTTTTTCTCTTGAAACAGTTGGTGTATGGACACTGTCTAAAGCACATAAAAACTGTATAAATAAAATAGAATTGAATGAAAGTATATACTTTTTCTCTAGGATATTTTATATAAGGAAAGAAGTAAGCAATCATATGGAGCACTTCCACACATAATTGATGAAAGAATCAAATAGTAAGAGACAAAATCTTATTGATTGCCTAATTTGGTCATATGAGGAGAGCTTTTTCTTTGTGATTAGAGAGAAGAGAGGTCCACATGCCATTCCTTAATGTTTTATTAGTTCATATAATTGGAGGGGCCTGAGGGTAGCACCAAACAAGCAAGTTGTGATGGTTCATAGTGCATGATTCTAATGTGAAATGCAATTTAGTGCTATAATTAACAATTAATTTAACAAGCTTAAAAAAGCAAAACTCTTTTTCTTACACGTCAATACAAAAATGAGGCACCAAGTGGTAAGAATGTACTTTAATGAGTGGTTGGAAAAGAAATGAGATCAAAGTGACTTAAATTAAAAACATGGACGGTTAGTTCAGTCAAAAAATAGTTAGGAGTTGGGTGGGTGGGATTACATATTAATTTCATGAGCGGTGATTGTTGAGCTAAGCAAAGTAACTATACAAAGTGTGTTGTAGAGCAAAGATTTGAGGCATGGAAAAACTACCCAATAAGGGCGCAACATTAAAATCCAATGAATTTAGTGGAGAGGAGGAAAAAGTACAGCTTCAAAACTATTTGAAAATGATATATTATTAACTCATTATACGGATGAAACAAGAGATGAATGTTGAGTGCTTATATGGCCCCTAGTATTATTAGGTCATGAAAGGCTGAAGCCAAAAACTAGATGCCATAAACCATGATCATATGATTCAACTTGTCAATAAAATAAAACTATGAACCAATTTCAAGTTGATCAAGACACTAATTAATATTCAAATCAGATTATTAAATTAAAAAGACATTTTAAAAATCAAATTGGAAGGGAGACTTAGTCCATAATTTGTCTAATTATAAATGTTTTAGATCATCATCGTGGTCTTGATACCGTTGAAAATCAGAATCAAATGTGATTGATGGGACCTCAATTACAGTTTTTTTTTATCGCAAAAACATTATATCACGACCAAGATTGCAATTGTAAAAAAAATTTCCTTCTAAAACCCTAAATATTGTAATAAAATTTAGATTACGAGTTTACAGGCTAAACTAACATTTGAGTTGTATTAACTAAAGGGAAACCCAGTACTGACAGCGGTCTTAAAAACTTGAGTTGGGATGGCGGTGCTGGCTTGGAACCTTGGAGTGTCTTCCACCTCCTCAAAGCATCAAGTCCCGGTGTCAATCTGTGTGGACTAATTTAACTTGTTCAAAAAAAAAAACTACGGTCTTAAAATGTGATTTCATAATTATATGACAACGACTCCAACAGGAATTTGAATCATCTGCAGACCTACAATTTGATCTTGTCCAATCTCGTCCATCGGATTAATCAAAAGGTTTGGATTGGTCTAAGTCGCAGGGCTGCAAAAGAACCGTTTTGCTCCAACAAATTGTGTGAAGACTCCCCTATCTTGTTATAAAGATGATGATCTTGTTTAATTTGTCCTATCAAATTTACCAATACTAAGAAATTTTTAATTCGCACACAATGTTAATTTTAGGTTTTAATTTTAAACAAATCTATCTCCATCCTCGTGAGCTTAACTCAGTTGGTATGGACAATGCATAATAATATGCAAGGTTGAGGGTTCAAACCCCGCCACCAAAAAAATAAAATAAAAAAATCTATCTCCATTCTCAATTAAACCCCGGAACTAGATTAAAATTATATACACCACCATACCATACGACTTCATTCATACCAAATTTCGAAACGTGGGGAAGCCAACACCTTGTTTATTATTATTTTTTTCTCCCTTAATTTAATTGGTATGAGCATGAGGAAATCATTTACAATTTCACTTGAAGCTACCACCCCATGTATGAGGAACGTGGAAATAATAGAATAGAAGAGCCTATGCTACGGCTTAAAACTTTTAAGTCAGCGACTGAAAAAATAACCAAGTGCTTACGCAAGGTTTCGTGCAACTAGCATGACATGCTTCAATTTTAATGTGTCATTGAGACCTAAGAAATGTTTGAAGAAGTGGAGGGGTCCCATTGTCCAAAGTTGTGGAAATTTATGCGTCACATAAAGTAACAATGATTGAATAATTTTGCAGCATGTGGGATTTTTAGAACAAAGTACAACCGTTGGAATGATGAAGTGCTTCAACCCCATAAGGAATATGCACATTCAATAAAGAATGGTTAGTCCTTGCTTGTTAAGTTAGGTAAGTGATGCAACCATTTATTTTGCTTTATTAACTACAACTTGGCAGCGATTTGTTATTTGTACAAGTTCGTTAAATTCACATCAAAATTGAAATTGAACCAACTTTCTTTCTAGTCATCCTCACTTTCATCATAAAAATTAAAAACAATTGGTCATTTTCGATATCTTCTTCCGAAAAGAGCAAGAGTTTCCAGCCATGGTTTAATTGACTCAATTAAATGGCTAATACACAGTAGAAATATTTTTAAAAAAAATCAATTGAACCAACCATGGTCTAGTCCGACCTGATCCAATTTAACTCAATTCTATAGAAACTTCACTATGTTGATTGATGTTAAATACCGACATGTTTACACCTACATTATATATCTAATACATAAAAAAAAAATAGCGCATTACCTATTATTAAATTAATCTCTCATATCTCTCCACTCTTCTACATATCATCCCCAATTTCTCTCGTTGTTATTCAACAAGGAATAATTTGATTACAGAAAAGCAAATTCTTTTCGTATTTCAGGATTATTATAATGAATGACAAATATTAGTATACGTGCCGGTGTCATGAGGAAATTCTTTTCGCTGATACACTAAAGTTTTCAGACATACTGTCAAGAATATACATTTGAAACTGAAGTTTCTAAACACTAGTAACCATACATATGAAAATATGGTATTTGTGCAGTTGCAAAAATAGAGTTCCTTGAAAGATCAGGCTAAAAGATGTGTATTTTTACCAGTATGTACTCAAGTGAATTTTCAAATGCTTTAAAAAGTACATCCATAAATTTCACGTTTTTAGTTGCATATTCTTGAGTTCCCTGTGAGTAGATCGCAAATTGTGATTGCTAACAACGTCGAAACACAAAGATGAGGATTATTAATACTTGACAAATAAAGTCTAAACAAGAATTGTTCGACTTCCACCTATACATCAAACTTGTATTCACCCAATTAATTGGTTAACCACATAATTTACTTTATCCACCTATGTTTCCTACGGTTCCTTGCTATTTCTAATTTATGGCTTCTCAAGTAGTTTGGACTTGACATATGACAATGCAGTAGATGTATCGCAAGAAAAGCAACGAAGAAAATATCAGCTTTGGAAGATGATAATTATAGACAAACAACACAAAGCACCATAGAAGTGAGTTTTCGATTCAAATGGCATACCCATTCATTTTATGGTTTTTAAGATCACAATCAAAATAAAACTCCACTTAAACTAAAGTAACGCAATTCCTATTTCCAATGAGGTGGGAGAAATAATTAATGGACAGACATCAATTAAGTCATCAGATGGGAATGCAGGCGATAAAAAACCAAAAAGGAAAGTACCATCTAGGCCTACTTAATTATAGAACTGATCACGCCTTTTCCAACATGAGCACACATTTACAGTAGCCAGCCGATACCTGGATATGGAGACAAAATTTACAAGCACTTATAGCTCCTTCCCTCAAGGAAATTGAGAGTAACTGATATTCTGTGATTTAAGTATCATCGTTGTCTTGTTTTGCTAACTGCAGCAACTGCAGTGACAACTTCAGTTGTGAAGTCATCAAGATCACATCAAGCCAAGTACTTGAACAAATTTGCATTATCTTTGTCTCTTTCCAGGTAGTCTCGAGAGATCAAATCTTCAATCCGCTTCTTAATTGCCTTGACATCAGGCTGTGCAAACACATTATCCATATCACAATTGAGGATTATAACAAAAACTGAACAAAACAATGCCATAAAAGGGGTTAAATATACCTTAAACATGCGGCCTAACTGCTCAACGCACTCCATCACTAACTGTTGGTAATTTAGAACCTTCCGACTCTTCATAATACGCACAATTGAGGCATCAATAGCATATCTTCTGTCTTTGTCAACATCCTCAATTACTTTTTTCTTCTCATCCACAGGAGGAAGAGGAATCTGCACAACAAATTATGAGTCAGTCAAGGGTCTGTAAACCACATGGAGACTAAGATAATTCAGCAAATACAGAATATATTGAAACAATTATTATTTTTACAACTGTACCTTAATCCTCCTCATTTTGTCTGTAAATTTTGAATTAAATTCAAAATTATCAGTAGGTAATATTGCTTTCGTGCTTGGTTCCTTGTTAAGAATCTTGTACTTGGCACATGATAAGGAGTGAAGCAATCTAATAACATCATCATCGGTCAAGTTCAACTGAGCCATTATCTCAGAATAACTCAGTCTATCTGATGAATTGAAAAGAAGCAATGCTGAAGCCTATTAAAAAGCAAAAGACAACATCCGGGTAAGTAAAGATAAATCCATACAAGAATTTGAACATATCACAAAAATTAAACAACGAAGCAATAACACAAAAAATACAAGAGTATGCATAAAAAATATAACCTGGTAAGTAGTCACAATCAGTTCCATAGTTTTTGGTTCAAATTTCCCACTTATATTGCAGGTACCCAAGGAATAAATCCAAGTAAGTTTTCTGTGCTTAGTTTTTGTTTGATAGAACTCCTTGAAAACTTCTACACACTTAACCTACAATAAATAAAGCGAACAGTGTTAATTATAATACTTTTTATCTAAATCTAGGATAGATGCTATCGAACATTTCTGGGTTAATATCAAAAAAATATAAATATACCATTTCTGCAGGAAGATTGAGGTCAAAAGATTTGTAACTAGGCCAGAAACCAGTGGTCAGAACAGTAACTGTCAAGTCAATTCCAGGGTCTACATTAGGATTATTTTTTAAATATTCCTCAAAGCTTGTTTGGTTCTCCTTTGCCAGCGTCAAATCTGTAACCTGATGGAACCCAAATAAACAATGAAATTTTCTTTCATCATTCTACAAAATAGTTGAATATAGAATATCAGCTCCATCACAAAGTCTTAAAAGACTGACCATTCCTTCCATCTTTGAAGTAAATTGACCACCACATTGTTGCTTCAATTTTGTTAAAATACTCCTCTCATGGTCATCATTGGCACTCTTATCAAAAAGAAGCCTTCGAGCAAGCTTTTTCCTGCAAGCAACCAGGCGAGACGTATGATATGACTATTCTTATGAAAGTGAGTTCCATTAGGAAAAAGGGGTAACTTTGATACACATAAAAGAGCCACAAAAACTTCACTTCAATGATGGATAGCAACTGTATCATTGACCGTGCCATAAAATTTCAACAGTGTCATGTGCATCATAAAATACAAACAAAACAGTAAGGCATGACAAGTAACCGAAGCCCAAAACAGACAAAGCCAAGGAGGATGGATAGGATTGGTATTCCTGGATCTTATATTAATAGAAAAGCAAAGACATTTTCCACATCCAGATTTTTTTTCTTTCCAAAACTCAAACAGTCTGCATTGCGTTGAAACGTTTCAAAGAAAAACTATAAAAAACATGGTTATAATAGCAAAAATAAAACTTGCATTTCCAATTAATTGCAGTTCACTTTCTCTCTCCATTTTCTCTATATACCATCACTATCTCTTTTAGTATCCTTTTTATTTTTATTTAGCCCTTTAAAGTTTTTCCCAAAAATAAGTATCAACTTCTTTCCAGTAATACATGGAAGAAAAAAAACTAGTAGTGAAAACTAACAGGTTTATAAGCAAGGTGGAGTGAAGTCCAAATGGTTTAAATCTTTTGGACCATGAACCCCCCAAGCTTAGACCACTAAAGTCCATTATGCATACACTCCTCCAATCGGGTCTGTTTTAAACGTTCAAACATCAATGATTATCACAGATATTTTCCTTTTCTATGTTGTTTACCTATAAAACTCGGCAAACAAATCTTTGTCACTTATATAGGCAAGTAGCTTGACAACCTGCAAATAGATAAAAAGAATCTCAATTTCAAAACCACAATCATCAAATTTATCGAAGCATATGGTAAATCTAGACAGATGCACTGCAGACCTTCTCCAGTGTTTCTTCAATTGCTTCATCACTCAATTTTTCACTTCCGCCTTTCTTGAGAATATTATCGCAAAAAGTGGCAAGCAGTTCGGCACTTGAGCTTCCAGCAACACCCTTGTTGCAAAATATCTCAAAAGCCTCCTTAAGAGCCTATAGGATAAAATCTTTCAGATAACAAATTAATACAGCATAAAATTTTTGAAGTCATTAAATGATCATAACCTTATGGAATAGAGTATGATTTTGGAAACAGTCGTTCACATATGCCAGGTACTTGTCATGCAGCTCAATCACTTTTCGAACAAAAACCTGAAGAAAGAGACCAGTCACAGTTTCCATAAATGGATCAATATCAATTGCAGTTAAACTATGGATCAATATCAATTGCAGTTAAACTATGGATCAATATCAATTGCAGTTAAACTATAAAATTGGAAAATTCAGACATTACCTGCTCTTGTAACCCAACAATGTCCCTTTTCTCCGGCTGCAGACATTTTAATTTAAAAGTAATAAAATGTTAGAATCAACTTAAATTGCCTCAAAAGTAAAGCACCAAATCCAACAGAAGAGCAGGTAAATTGTTTGCAAAATGAGGAGACTGAGATTTGAAAGAAAAGTTTGTCCGATAAGGAACGTGTACGATCTACTATAAACAGAAACTCAATGATGCTAGCTTGACATAATGGACAATACCAAAGAAGGGGGAAGAGAGACTAGTCTAGCACTGGCTCAAAGAGTCAAAACATGTCTTTGTCCAGTAACTTCTGGGATTGTATAAGATGAGATCTCAGGTTTTCTATTTATGACCAAGACAAGTCTTGCGAAGTTATGCATTTCCTTTTATTTTCCCTAAAATGAATCCTTAAAGTTAAAATTGTATAGAAGTCTTTGAATGATAGCAGAATACTATACAAGTATGAAAAACATACAGTAATATCTATATGATTATTACTATTATGATGTTTATTGCTATTTTGCTTGGTAATAACAGTTATAGCCTTATAGGGTTTTCTCAAGACCTTTTGAATTTATGTGTATACACAAATCCAGACTGTTTGTCCATCATGTCATGTAGCACGTTATTTATCAATAAAACCAATTTACAGTGTTAAGATAGGTAAATAAGGCTCAAACAAAGTTTCCAAGTTAAACACTACTAATTTACATTTTAGAATACCAATGAAGCATTAGTTAATAAGGTTAAGAAGGGTACTTTAGTAAATAAAATTCATTTTATCATAGATATTAGTACACTCGATCACTTTCTTAAGAAGTGTTCATAGCCACAAATGGCACTTAACTTTTTTTTTATAAGCAAATGACACTAAATATGACACGGAGAGAGTACATTCAAGAAATTTGTGACATCATATCTGAACAGAAAAATAATATACACCTAAGTTGAAAATTATCAATCATATTTCTTAAACCTATACTTGAACAGGCGGGCTTCAATGCCGATTATTGCAGTGCTAGTTTTCCTCGATTATTGCAATAGAAAAAATAACCCGTCAACCAGAAATAAGGACAACTACAAAATTGAAACATACCTTCTTGTTACTTGCTGCATCTTCAGCCAACTTCACCAACGTCGTACCTTCTTCGGTAACATGCTGCATATAGGAAAGAAAGCATCACATAGACAAACCATCAGGAATGAAAGGAGAAATAGACTATACCCCAATTTTGATCGACATATATAGGAGGAAAATTATAAATATAGGTTTGATGCACAACCTGCTTAAATATACTGGAAACAGGATCCAAGCCTTTGGGTATTTTAGAAAAGAGTCTGAACATCCTTGACAAGTCTTCAACCTAAGCATTTAAAGGAAGCTGCGAGAATAAGTTTACGTCTTATGATATGCTTAAAAAACTTGTGAGCATATTACGCTTAAATAGTACCTTGTCGTCTCTAAGTAATGCATGGCATCCAGAATGCTCTTTTTCAAGGAGTTGGTTTGCATACACAGATAAAAGCTCATGTTGAACTTTCTAAAAAATAACATTTCACAAAGAAAAAAAGGCAGAAAAAGTCAGACACTGAAAAATTAAATCATAGAGAATCACAACTAGCTGGAATAATAGCAAGTAAAGAATAAACCTCTAATAACTTTGGCTCGCTACTAGAGTGCAGGTAATTAGCAACCCTGTCTTTCTCCCGTTTCAAGCACTCCTCCGCCTGTAATGAATGACACAATATTAAACAGAAGCCAAATGATATTGGAGATGAAGAAACCACGAAGGAATAATACCTTGAGCATATAATCAGGACAAGAATCTTCTAGGATCCAGTTTGAAGCCTTTCGAGAATAATATGCAGAAGTGTCTTTGAGCATGGCAACTTCAAAATCATTTTCATAGTGATCCATATGCCCCATTCCAATCTCAACAAATATATCTAATACATTTTTTATCAGAGCTCGATCAATCTGCTCTCCTTCACGTTCTTGATCAATCTTTAAACAAAAAAGGATAGGTTATTTAATCTATATTTATAAACACTGAAAATCGTGTATAATAAGAAAGAAAGAAAGAACTTACAAGAGAAATCACGGCATCTCTCACTTTCCCATTTACTTCCTTGTAAACCTGGAATTGATAAAAAAAAACACAACGGATTTAACTGACACATCAAGAAAGAACTATTATCTACTGATAGAAAACTCTGAAGGAATTGAAAAAAATTACCAAATCGCGGAAGCAAGTAAGCCCAACTTCATTAAGTGGAGGAAGTGACCTCCGAGCAATAAAGTATCGATCCAAATAGTGAAAGAAACGAGAAAGCCATCTAACCATGATTTTATGGTTAGCCCACCTCCTCACAAGTTCTCGCAACATAAATTCATCATGCTTCTCTCTCAAAGAAGGTAATACCTGAAGCCCAAAAAGTGATTTTCAGTTATGAAAGAAAAGTTGAGAACAGAAAACTAATAACAGATAAATAATCACAAAGGAAAAAACGGATTTCTAAAATATTACTGTCAAAATGCACTAGAAATTAAATGAGCCACATGACACCTCTCGCCACCCCACCCCCCAAGAAAAATAAATCATTTCATTATAGCATATGTTCTGTATCATTATCAATGATTTGAAATATGAGTCGAACAGATTTTGCTTTTCAGCAGTAATAAAAAAGGCTACCTTTAAGAGACACAGACCAATCAAATTTTAAGAGACACATTTATCTTACACATAAAGATTAGAGAGACCAGTCAACTATTGACGCTATAAAGACTGGAGAGACCAATCAACTAATGATGCTATAAAAAGCAGCTAAAATACCAAGACCAGATCCTTTCCAGCAAATTCAAGGGCCTTCAGTATCAATTTGTTGGAAGACGCCAACTACTAGTAAGTTAACTAAAGCTAGTTAGAGAGGGAAAGAGAAATAAGAGAAAGATGCAATCAGTCTTATGATTTAAGACAGAATAGGGAAGGAGAGTCGGAGTCTTTTGGATACCACGGAGTTTCAGTTACTATTAGAGTAAAGACAGCCTTGGCTGATCATTTTGATTCCAAAATTTAGAGATCTGGATCATGTTTAAATTGTGTGTGAGTCAGAGTCCACGCAAGATCAGGAGGGGATTAAAAGATCATAACTCAAGGATCGTAGCATGGATCGTAATATCCTATTAATAGGAAAATGTGTACACACACACACATATACACGTGCATAAAAAATCATAGAGAAAGACAATAACCAATGAATAACAAGATTAAACTATGTTCATAATTATAAATTCAAAAGTTTGTAACCATAAGTTCATGAAGAATATGAAACAGAGGATAATTCTTAAGTTGAAACCATTTGCACAGTAAGGATACATATGTTGAAGTCACTGAACTGAAACAGAGGATGAAGTAACTAAAACAGAGGAACCACATGCAAGAAACAGAGAAACTAAGGGAAGAGGGAGCGTCGCAATTGCTGCCAGAGGAGGGTGTGAGAGGTGGCGTCGAAGTTGCGAGGAAAGATGTTTCTATTTTTTTTTCTTTCGTTTTCTTTTTAAAACCTGGGTTTTATTTATATAACCTGAGCCAAGCTGCTTCAGTTTGGAAAAATAGAATTATTATTTTTTTACTAAAAACCCAACCCAGATTAAGAAATAATCCCGTGCAAACCAACTCACGTGGAGGTTGAATGTTCCAAAACGTTATTTTGTGGAGGACTACTTATACAAACTAGAAACACTAATTAAGCTTAGCTTCTAAGAACTGCATGATTGATGATAACATTTTCCTAAAAGGAAAAAAATGTGACACTGATATCATGTCATAGATCACAAGCAACATTGAAAACAATCAGAAATCAATTGAATTTTGTTCTATTCAACCTAAGCCAATAGCCCTATAAAGTAAGAAATAGACATGATAGTATGATACTCACTAGTAGACAGTGGCAAGTAGTAACTAGTATAATGACCCTAGTAGAAAAGTTGCAAAGTAATGATGACTACATACAAACAACAACAACAACAATCAAGCCTTATCCCCCTAAGTGGGGTCGGCTACATGGATCAAAGGACGCCATTACGGATCAAATGACTACATAACGCACGAAAATAATTTAAAATAAATTCAGACAGGTTATCATCATATATCATATCAAAATAACAGCATTACTCACAGTTGATAAGATGTACTCCTCAAATGCCTCCCTGTACTTATCATACAGCGGTTGGGAATAGTCATTTGGAGGCTTCTGAGTACACATATTATATATAGTTCTGCAATATAAAATTCAAGCATAAATAATAATCCTCAGAGCTCAAACAAAACCCAATTAATATAAAACTAAAACATGTCATAGAAAATTACGTGTATAGCATCATATAGTCCTCAGAGCTGAACTGAGGTTCAGGTAACCCTTCCAGAATATTCTTCAGCTTCTGTATTCCCTTCAGCATAAAATCCCATCCTTGTTCTAAATCAATAGTCTTCCGTTCACTCATCGGTAATCGCTAGCCTTAACACCAAAATCTGCAACCAAATTTACACAAAATTCGTTAAAACTTAAAATTCCCAAAAAATCAAAATAAAAAAAATAATAATAAAAAAAATATATCAAAATTTTCAACTCCGCCGAATGAAAATCACAGTAAACAGCATTAAACCCTCCTTCCCCCAAACCCTAATTGTTCCTAAATTTCAACAACAATGAAAATAAAAAATCAAATTCATATGTAAAAAATGAAATTCCAAAATTCAACTAAACAATGAAAATAAAATAAACAAAAATCAAAATTCCAACTCCAACTGAATGAAATTGCAGTAAATAGCATTAAACCCTAATACCCCAAACTAAATCCTAAATTCTCAAATCAAATTCCAAAATTGAACTAACTAATAAAAAATTTAAAAAAAATCAAAAAATTAAAAATTCCAACTGCTACGGAATGAAATCAAAATAAACATCATTAAACCCTAGTCCCCAAACTAAACCCTAAATTCTCAGATTTAACCAAATCTAGTTTAACAAAACCATAAGCATAACAAAACAAAACAAAACAAAACAGAAGAGATAAACGTACCCTTTTTCGGTAAAGAATCGTGCGCGTTGATTGAGTAAGAGAAATCCTGATAAAGGTTTCGGTGAAGGAGAATCGATAATGAAGAAGAAAATAGTGATGAACAGAAACGAGATGAAGAAAAATATATATTAATGAGAAAAAAAATAAAAGAGAAAATCTCGCACCAATTTTTTTTTTATTTTTTTTAGCAAAAGCACCGAAAATTTCTAAGGTAGTATATTTGGGCATGCATTCACATATGTATTTTATGGGATAAATTGATTATTTTTAGATCTTTAAAAAAAAAATTGATTATTTTTAGAGTAAAGTCCTCAATTTAGTGTTCCGTGTAAGAATAGCTCAATTGATGTAGACAATACATAATAATATGCAGAAATTGAAATTCCAATATTGAACATTTCATTTACTTTTATCTTAATCAATAAATTAATAATTTGTTTTTTTTTAGGGAAAATTAATAATTTGTTTATTATACAAATGTCGAAGTTTGAATATCGGAAATCTCACTTACATACCTTAATCAACAAATTAATGATTTGTATAAAATATAAATATGAGAAGGATTAAGATATATTTTATGTGAAAGACTAAATTGACTGACGAAAAAATTATGAAAGAGAATTGGGGTCTTCACTCTTATTTTTAAAAAGAAAAAGAAAAAAATTGATAATTTATTTATATTTTCTAGAAGAGTTTAATTTCTATACAATTAAATTTTGATGAATGTGATTATTATTTTATTATTGAAATAATTAAAATCATTTTTTTTCATTTAAAAATTAAATAAATAATTATATTTTCTGAAACTTATTTAAGAAAAACAAAAAAAAAATTTTAGGAAAAAAACTATTTTTTAATAAGTATTGGTCAAAATGTTAATTTGAATGAGTAATTATTTAATTTTTTATTCAATCAAATTATTTAATTTTATTGTCCAGAATTATTACAATTTAATTTTAAAGAATGTTATATTTTATTATTTAAATTTATAAATTATAACTACCGATTATTTTTTAAGTAAACTCTCAAATTAGTCCCACGTAATTTTTTTTCTTAGGTAAATTAGTCTCCGACAAAAAAAAATTAACTCAAATTAACCATTGACGTTTTCATATTGTCAACAAATTAAAAATTTATCTACGATATAAAAAAAGTAAAGGATTAATTTGAATGTATCTTTTGTCAAAAATTGAATTGCCCGAAGAAAAAATTACGAGGGATTGAATTGGTTCTTCCCTCGTATTTTTATAGGGAGAAAAATAGTAATATTGATAATTATTGATTTTTTTAGTGGATCATAAATGAATAGTTGTTTGTATGATACTTGTGGTGATATAAATTTATCTCTTTGTGTTTGCAGGGATGGGTTATGGGCACTTCAAGCAGTTTGTTTCGAGGAAGCTTGAGCTAGAGTACGAGCGTGCTGACCCGCTTGTGGGTAGATGGAAACCTACAGGGGCTATGTTGATCCTAAACACTACAGAGGCGTAGTTGATTTGATGGAGCATACTAATGTGATTTGGAGGCCGTACGAGTCTCGGCGAGACTTGACGCTTTTTCGGGACATATGTTGTTACTTAGGGTGGATCATGGGCGGCAGGGACAGGATGTGCCGTCACTTGCCGGAGCGGCTTCTGAGGCAGTACAACTATGTCCAGACCATTCATAGACCTCCTACGACGATTAGGGATCCTGCGCCAGCGGATGTGGTTATGGCCTTCACGAATTGTGTGTGCCCATCTCCTTAGCCAGCAGGAGAGGGGTGATCCGGTCCTAGAGGACGAGGTGTGGAAGCATGAGGTGGGGTACATCAAATGGTTCTATTTTATTATGATCGCACATGCGCCTGTTGCCGATTACACAACTCTTATTTCTCCCTACTAGGAGGCTATTGTTGAGTAGCAGTGGGCCAGACAGCCTCCCGACGCATTCCAGATCATCTGCAACATCAGAGCTAGAGTGGAGATTGCAATGGGGCATCCTAATGTGTTTTCAAATCCTATCGTTGCTGGTATTATGGAGGGCATCCGGTCCAAGTATAACACTCTGCAGAAGGTGCCGGTTCCGCGGAGGAGGAGGAGGAGTCATAGTCCACACTAGGATTAAGGTTTTTTTTGTGTTTTTCTGTCATTTGTATATATTTAGATATTTTTATGACACTTTGGCGGATATGGTTGTAATATGTTTACATTTGGGCCTTTGCGTTATTTTATGACATTTTGGTTACTTTTCGGTTTATTTTGTGTATTTAAATTTTGAATGAATGAATGAATTGATGTATGTATGTATGATTGAATGAATGATGAAAACATGAATGAAAATAAATGAATGGATGTATGGAAGTGTGAATGAATGATTGAAATTAGGTAAAAATGTCAAAACAACTGTTCTGGTTGTGGACACATAATCAACGTGAGTTAAGTCACGTTGGGTTTAACACCAGCGTTACTTAAGTCACGCAGGTAGCGTGACGTAACTCACGCTGATTTTAGCGTGACTTACGTCACATTGCGTTTAACACATGTCTGACTTAAGTCACACAAGGAGTATTTTAGCCATTTTGTATGGGGATGAGCAAATCTTGATGAGAGAAGAACAATTTTCTTATAAAAAAAAAATCACATTTTAGGTAAGGAGTTTGGCTCCACTTCTCCTTCTAAGGAGATGATAAGTCCATTAAAAGTTGAGTCAAACATACTCTTAATAAACAAGTTAGACTGATCCGTGCTTTAAATAGGCCGGGTCATAGACCCCTGGCGGATGACCTGACCTATTCTCACCCAAAACACACGCATCCTTTTCTTTCTATTGTAAAAAAAAAAAAAAAACTTGCCTTTTTTCTTAATAACTTCTTAATAACACGTGCGTGGACTAATACTTTTTTGACAAATGAATTAGTACTTATTATAATAATAAAAATAAATGGTAGGGTTAAATATGTTTTAAGTCTCTACAAAATTATAAGTTTTTAAATTTAGTCTTTAGAAAAATTATTCACTTTTAGTTTCTGTTTATATTTTATAAGGATTATTTTGGAGGACTAAAAATACTCCTTTATTGTAAAAAAAAAAGTTTTTGGAATAAAGGCTATCATACAAACTACAATATTATGGAGGACTAAAACTACCATTAAAATGTTGTAGAGATCGAACTTGAAAGCTCGTATTCTAGACTAAAAACACATTTAGCCCTAAAAGATATTTTCAAATAGGGAATTAATTTCTAAATGTAAATTACATTTCGTTACAAAGAAAATCTATCGGTATATGACGATGAATTACATTTTTCATTATTTATTCTATTAATTCTTTGCCTAAAATTTTTTTATTCACAGCGTACCATTTTTATATGAAAATGTACCATAATAAACTTAAATAGCGTTGTAAACAAAAAAAACTAAAATAGCGTACCAACTACATATACATTCATATCTAATGTGCCTAATTCATTAATAATTTCATACATGTGTATCCGAACCGATACCAAAGTGCAAACCATGTGACGTTTGGTGCGCATAATATGATATAAACATGATATGATAAAAAGCTAGATAATGATTGGATATGATAGTGATAGGATAAACACTATCTCCTCATGTGTTTGGTACACACATGATAAGAAAGATGATAACAATATATTATCCTATCTTGTGTTTGGTGAACATGATAAAATAATACATGATAGCGATAGGATAAACCCTAACCCTAATTGAAAAAAATCGATTGAAAAACTAGGAGAAATACTAAAAATTATGCACAAAAAGTAGGATCGATTGGAAAGACTAAAAATTAAGCGCAAAAAAATAGAACCAAATGGAAATAAGGAAGCACAAAATAAAAAATTGATTGGAATAGAAACAAATCGAATGGAAATTAGGAAGCACAAAGTAAAAAATTGATTGGAATAGAAACAAAAAATAAAATAATATTGGAAACACAAAATAAGAAGCAATTTTGGAAGAGAATCAAACAATTGGAAATCGATTGGAATAGAATTAATCGATTGGGAAGAGAATAAAAAAATGAAAAAAAAAAGCTCTTAAGGTAAAAATTAGGAGAAAGAAAGAACTGAAATAAGATTTTAGAATAGAATTATTGGAGAGGGTGGGAGTTGAAGGAGGTGTGTTGAGGAACAAAAGAAACGTGTGTGATGTTTTTATGATATCAGGTTGCTAACCCACCAAAAATTAAGGATAAGAATAACAATGGATGAGTAGGATACGATTAGAAATAAGTTTAAATTATCCTATTCTACTGGTTCACCAAACAAAAAATTGGATCAAGATAGGATAGTTTTTTCATATCCTATCTCTCTATCATGTGCACCAAACAGACCCTAATCTTCTTCTAGTTTTATAGATAAATCAGCTTCCTCTCAAAAAAGATAAATCAGCTAAATTCGGTTGTTACAGGTGAAGGGCAAAAACCAAGCATATGCTTACCCGCCCATCAAAATATGGCACATTCAACATCAGGACATCATGATTACAAGATCTAATTCTAATGTAATAGAGTTCAACTTTTGTTGTTTGTAGTCCTTGTCAATTGTCATTACATCTCTAACATGATGTAAATGAATATCCATGAAAGGCAGATGATATGACATATGTAGCCATTTTTTTGGATGAATATAATATCCATGTCTTTTTTATATCCGGTCGGATATCAGTTAAGTAAGTAACCCATGGATTTTGAAGTATCCACGGATATATACAGATGTCTATAGATAACATATTTAAAAAAATGATTTTTTTAAAAAAAATTACCTAAAATTTAACAAAAAAAAGTTCATTACATTAAGTTTTTTATTTTTACCAGAATATAATAACATCGGTACACACAATAGCAATATTCATGCATAGTAGTAATATCCATACATTTCATTTCTAACAAAAAAAAATAATCAAAGCTAACAAAAACAAAGTCTCTTGATTTAAAAAAATAAATAAATAAAGGGTAATATTATTGGTTTGTTTTAGAGAGAATTGAAGCATCGTGTAATAATATTGTATGGTGTTAAGGTTTTTTGTTACTCAAATTGAAAACATAGTAAGGTTATTTATGTAATTTACTTAGTTTAATAGTGGCCACAAATATTCGCGGATGCGGATACCATCAAATCCGCATCTGTATCCATTAAATCACGGATAATTGAAATTTAATAGCGGCCACAAATATTCGCGGACGCGGATACCATCAAATCTGCATCCGTATCCATTAAATCACGGATAATTGAAATATCTTTTTATTTTATTCACGGATATCCATCAAAATATCCATCCTCTGCCCGTGACAGATTTTTTCCGCGAATACCTGCGTGGGTGCAATTTTTTTTCCATCCCTCATCTCGGGCCTTCTTTGCATTCTCACTACTAGATTTTCAAGTTTCAACAATACACAATTAATTTTTTTTTTATAAGGAACAATTAATTTATTTCTGTTTAGCTACTTCACTTTTGGCATCACATTTTCTTCACTAGCTCAATTGAATAGTGATATTCTAAAAATTCATAATTTGTCAAGTGTGCTTAAACATGCCCCACCTGCAAACATAGCTTAAAAATATAACAGAAATTGGGAAGAAAAAGATTCTTTTGCATATAACATTACTATTAAATCTAACTGTTACATAGTTTAGAAACATTAGTACAAAAATGAATATATGAATCACACTTTATACAGATAGGTTTAAATAAAGAGTAGTGATATTTATACATCTCTTTCTTATAATTTTCAGGACAATTTTGTTTTTTTTCTCTATGATTGGTCAAAAGCAATAGAGAGAGAAAATAAAAACATAATGTGAATATAAGAGAGAAAGTTATCAAAAAGTTGTTAGAAAATGGTTATACAAATATCATTTCTCTTAAATAAATACTACCAAGAACAGTACAGAAGTTAAGCATCATGCCGAATTGCCAATGCTTTGTTTTCGTTACAAATTCCTATAGCCAATTTTTTTGCAATCCTTCATCTTGGAAACATTCAATTGACATTTCAAGTTTTAACAGATGGTAGTAATCTTCCAGAAAAAACTAATATATAATCTAATGTAACAAGATATGTAATCAAATGTAAGGAGAATGAACTATGGTTTGATTCATCTGTGCTCAAGCCAAGGAAATCAACCAACTGATTATGCAGCAGATTAAAATCTTGGAGAAGACTCAAAAGAAACTTGTAAACTAATTAAATAAAATCTAAGTTAATCATAATGGAAACAAGAGTGAATGCATCAAGGTTTCAGCACATTGTTGTTGGCATGGTTCTCCACCAGAAACATAGCAAACCTTACTTAACTATAATAAGATAATGCTTTCTAAACAGCAAGACAATACTTAAAATCTTAATTGAGAAAACCTAAATAGTCTTGGCTATAATGTGTTCCATGCAACTCTCAAGCCTCTTCAGATGATCCTCCTGGACATCTATTTCAACTAAGGGTGACAATTGGATCCATCAAATCCATATTCATCCGGTCCATCCACTATAAAATCCATCTGATCTATCTGTCAAACAATTTATTTTTAATGGATTGGGTTCAATCCATCCATTAAAAATCCAATGGATCATTTTTTATTGGTTATTTTAAATCCAATTTATTCGAAACTGCTTATTTATGCAAAATAGCTTATTATGATATCTTTTTAAAAAACAGCTTATTCAAAACAACTTATTTATGCAAAACAACTTATTAAGATCTTTTTTTTAAAAACAACTTATTTATCCAAAACAACTTATTAAGATCTCTTTTTAAAAACAACTTATTGAAAACAGCTTATTTATGTAAAACAGCTTATTAAGACATCTTTTTTCAAAACAACTTATTTATGCGAAACAACTTATTCAAAACAGCTTATTTATGCAAAACAGCTTATTCGAAACAACTTATTACAATCTCTTTTTAAAAAATAGCTTATTCAAAACAACTTATTTATGCAAAACGGCTTATTTATGCAAAACAGCTTATTAAGATATCTTTTTTCAAAACAACTTATTCAAAACAACTTATTTATGCAAAACAACTTATTAGGATCTCTTTTTTCAAATCAACTTATTCGAAACAACTTATTTATGCAAAACAGCTTATTAGGATCTCTTTTTTCAAAACAACTTATTCACGCAAAACAGCTTATTAGGATCTCTTTTTTCAAAATAACTTATTCAAAACAAATTCTAATAATTTTTAATATAATCTAAATTTGAATACATATTTTTTCTAATAATTTTACCCCCCTCTTATGTTGATATCTACACTTTACTCCCTCGATAATTTTTTTTATTTCTAATAATCTAGCAAAATAATAATAATCTAACAAGCTTCGGAAAAAAAAATAGAATTGCGGGTCTATTTTAATATAATCAAAATTTGAATACATATTTTTTTGTTATTTTTTATTCACGATTTTTTATTACATTTTTTATTTTTTATTCACAACTTCAATAACATATTGTTTTAAACCCTGTTATAAAATAGGCTTAATAGCAGTTTTCGCCCCTATTCACAACTAGTTTTAAACTCTAAATTATAAAATTAATAGCAAAATATTTAAATTTAATTATCATTGACGTTTAAATTACAAAGAAATAAATTTATTTTTCCTAAGTGGTGGTTCAAAATTAGTATATATCATAAAAATATTTATTTATGTTAAAATAGATTAAAATGTAGTGCATATTTAATTATTAAGAGAGGGTTGTAATTCATGCATCTTATAAGGGAGGAAGTATAAATTTTACTTTTCAAATGAGGAAATTGTATATTTTAACTTAAGAGGGGAGGGGAGTGTAATTTACTCTAGACAAAATTACTTCTGACCTTTTGTCTTCCAAGATTAGCTCAACTAACAAATATAACAAATAGATAGGAGTAACTTCAAATATTAAAGGGAAATGTTAACAAGTGCCCCGGGAGCACTTGTTAAGGAATTATAAAAAAAAATCTCTTAAAAATTGTGTATTTTTTTTTGTCAATGAAAATTGTGTATTCTACTTTTTGAAAGTTGAAAAAATGTTATTTTTAATGTAAAACTTAACTTCTTTTTTTCTACTTTTAGTTTGTTAACTAGTGTGTGGGTGCACCGATTAACAAGACCCAATATTAAAAAGAAGGTAACAAACTAAATGCTTATATATCCACGATATATCCATTTTTTTTTACATTATTCTTTAAAAAGTGTAACAAACTAGATCGAATATATCTTCAATTCTATAATATATTTATACTATATATAAATAAAATAGGCTTAAAATACATGAGTTTAGTGTTTAGACTGATTTTTTTCATTACCTATTTTATCCTTAATTAAAATATTTTATTTACTATTTTATCCTTTAATAATATTATTTTAAATTTTAATTAAAAAATTAAATTCCATTAAAGTAGGAAATATCTTACTACAATATTACTATATGAAGGGGATTGAGATCTTGGGTTGAATTTTTTATAATTCAAATCATATCGTTAAACAAATTTTCGTATATTAATGTTATATTGTTTTTTCATAAAGTACCTTAACAAGTTTTTAAATAATAAATTGATGCTTATTTATTTGCATAAACTGTTTTGCAAAAGCTCTAAAATCGGCCAATCGAAACGAACCCTGTATATAAAGGGTATATGGATTTTGAACTAACATTTTTATTATTTCAATTACACCCTTAAATAATTTTCCTATATGAATATTATATTGTTTTTTTAATAGATGCGATATTGTTAGTCTTATTAAAAAATGTATACTACATTTTTTTTTAGGGAAATATGTTTATAGCATTTCATTAATAATAAGAGATTCAATACAGTTGGGTATATCAAAGTAAACGATGGGACTAGCTAAAGACGTGACCTCTATTGCAAGAGCATGAGCAACCGCGTTGTCTTGTCGCCTAACAAACTCCACACTAGAGTTAGAAAATAAATTACTGAACAACGAACGACAAGATGAAATAATACAACCAGATTCAGACAAGTCATTCATGCTAGAAAGGAAAGCATCTGCTGTCACTTTTGAGTCTGTTTCGAAATCCACATTGTCAAACTGCATATCACTCAACCATTGTAGAGCTGAGTGCAGCCCTAGGCTTCACCCACATCCACCGGAACTGTACAAGGGTAAGGAAAAGCCTTAGCCAGAACAAACGTACCTTCCGCATCCCGAACACAAATGCCAATACCTGTACGATTGGTGTGAGAAGAAAAGGCCACATCAATATTACATTTGTATCTACCTACCCCAGGAGGTTGCCACATGATGTGATTTTGATGAAAGGAAGAGGCTGCATCAATATTACATTTCCATACTATGAGATTGCGGTGTTTCCATAAACTCCATATTACAGATGACAGCCGTTGTGTTAATTCAACAGACAAGTTTTCTAACAAATGAAATATAGCACCCGTAGCTGAGTCAGTGACAAAAATTGCATATTGCACAGAACTCCAGAGACATGTCATATTCCAAACCTGTATGGAAAATGGACAGTCAAAGAAAACATGCACAAAATCTTCGTGGTTAGAGGCGCAACTAGCACAGCTAGTCGGACAATTGACACCTTTACCTAGCAAACGAACATGTGTCGGTAAACAACCACGACACATACGCCAAAGTAAATTCTTGACTTTCGGTGGGAACTTAAGATTCCAAATACCAGACCAGTACCCCGGACGCCAGTTATAAGAGGAGTCAATTAACTCTGAAACACATAACCTGTAAACACTTCAGACAAAGTAACGCCTGTGCCTTTCCGCTTTCCATATAATTTTATCCTCTTCAACCTGAGAAATAAGTGATGTATGGAGTATTTTGTTTGCAATATCAGCACTAAAAACCTGTCGAACCACCTGTTCATTCCAGCTTTTATCATATCAATTCATCATGCTATTGACAGTAAAATTATGAACAAAGTGAGCACCTGAAATATCACTACTAATAAACTCTCCATTTGGCAGCCATCGTTCGTTTAGAATGGAAATGTTCACGCCTGAACCTATACGCCATCTAGCACCCCCACGCACAAGAAATCTAGCGTGCATGATGTTGCACCAAACATAGTTGGGGTTGTGCCCAACATTGGCCATGAGATAAGAGCCAGTCGGGAAATAGCGAGCTTTAAAAATACGGGCAACGAGCGAGTCCGGTTCAGTGATAAAATTTCATCCTTGCTTACCCAACATAGTTAAATTAAAAGCAGAGAGGTCCTTGAAACCCATACCTCCGTGTATCCTAGGTGCTGAAAGTTTCTCCCGATTCAACCAATGAATGCCTCTTTGCACTATTTTACCATGTCCCCACCAAAAAGAGTTCATCACCTTTTCGATAGAGTCAAGTAAAGTAATGGGAAGCTGAAAAATACCCATCACATAAGATGGAATAGCCTGCAAAACAGATTTTATCATCACCTCACGACCTGCTTTGGAAAGACACTTACCATCCATGAGTTAATTTTTTGCCACACTCGATCCTTGATATAAGCGAATGTAGCATTTCGATTTCACCCTATCATAGTAGGTAGGCCCAACTATTTACATGTGCCCAAAACAACCTGAACGCCTAGGATATTTGTAATGTTAGTTTTAAGTTCATCAGGAACATTGCGCCTGCAATATATTTCAGATTGAGGTAAACTAATCGCTTGGCCAGAAGCTAACTGATAAGTGGAAAGAATATTTTTCATAACATGTACTTGGTCTTTAGTGGCTTTGAAAAAAAGAAAACAATCATCAGCGAACAAAAGGTGAGAAAAAGACGGTGCTTGACGACAAATCTTTGTACCTATGAGAACATCTCTTGTCTCAGCATCTCTGATAAGTGAAGATAAACCTTCGACACAAATAATAAACAAGTACGGAGAAAGAGGGTCCCCTTGACGGAGACCACACCCTGGAATAATTGGACCAACCTGTGTACCATTAACAAGCACAGAATAATCCACTGATTCAACACACAAACACATCCAGTTAATCTAGTGAGTATGAAACCCCATTTTATGCAAAACAGCCCTCATGTAATTCCAATCCATACGGTCATATGCTTTGCTAATATCAAGTTTTAGAGCAACATACCTATCGTCTCCTCGCGTCTTGGCTTTCATAAAATGTAATACCTCAATTGCAACCATAACATTATCTAGAATAGAGTGTCCCGGGACAAATGCGGATTGGTTACCAGAAATGCATTGAGGCAACACCTTTTTCAATCGGTTTGCTAGCACTTTTGAGATGATTTTTTATAACACATCACATAGTGCGATAGGCCGCCAATCTATCATGCTAACCTGTATATAACCTTTTGGGATGAGTGCAATATTAGTAATATTTAAATCATGGGGAAATTGTTCAGTCCCTAACCAACCACAACATTCTTTGAAAATATCATCACTACATAAATTCCAAAAATGCTATATTTGTTAAATTATTGTTCTCATTGCACATAATTTATTTATAATTATTGTTGTCATTGTACAAAATTTATTAGTATGGTTAGACAAAATAATTCTACTTTTAAATGATTTGTTGGGTTTGTTACAATTTGAAAGTCACAAATATTTGTACTTATAATTTTAAACAAAATCAAAATTTCATATAAAATATCATTCATAATGTACACATGCAATAAAACGCGCATGTGAGTGCCCGTCTTTCCGCTAGTGGGAAATAACGAGGTTTTAAATATGGGTTTGTCTAACATGTGCAATATTGCACATGTTAAAACAACTAATAGTAGTAAGTTTTTCTTGAAAATCAACAATTATCTATTCAAAAGTTTTATATTCAATACTAAATGTACAAATTCTAATACAAAATTTCTATTTTGAACTTCTTAACATTGCAAATTTGCATATGATAGAAAAACCCTTTAAATATTGAGGAGAAAAACCCTTAAAAAGAAAATATTGAGGAGAAAAAGGGGAACTGGGGAGAGCATGGTGGGAGGTGCATCCCACGTGGCAGCTTTGGAGAGCAAACATGTGAACCCTCAATTTTTGAAACACAATGGCAATGATGACACTCTGTCATCTCTCTTTTCTTAGACACTTTTATGTTTTTTTTGTCTTAAATTCATTGTAATTCAAGGAGCTGAAAGCCAAAAAAGAGCAGAAAATTGGAATACCACAAGAACACAAATTGGGCGCCGTTTTTACATCTTCGGGCACTGATATTTGAGGCTTACCATGTTGGTTCAACAAAAATTGGGCGCCAATTTCATCAGGAGCGTGCATCATAATGGGTTGTTTTGAGGATTTCGGCCGCCGATTTCTGTATTTCGGTGGTCGATTTTGGCTGTGTCTATTTAAGGAACATGAATTTTCAGAAGAAAGGTTCACGATTTTAGAGACCTAAGACATATTTTGGAGCCGAAGCTTTGCAGATCTGGTGGGAAACCATCAAAACTCATAGTCAGTCATCCATCTCATGTATGAATCTTACTTTTCACATTAGTTATCCTGTACTTTAGCTATGACTAACTAATCTCCTCGTGGTTTAGACCTAGATGAATCTGATGTAACTTTATGGAAACCTGATTTGTATGAACTCCCTTGAATATCAATGAAAGTCTAGTTTAATTCATATTACTTTGTGTTTAATGTTGTTTGTATGTTTATTATTGACTACTAACACCAGCTTTATGAATATGCAAATTGATTTTAGAATTCGAATGACCATTAGCCTTGACTTTTGACTCTGATCTAGGTAATAGGTTTAATCTAAGTAATCAAGCTAGAGATAGACCATTATTAGGTTATGACTAATAGATCAACGATCTGTTAAAACCTCCAATAGTCCCAAATTCACTTAAGAGATTAAGGGATTGTCACTTGCGGATAGAATTCTAGGTCAAGAGATTTAGTAGAATTATCGTGTTAATCTGTCGTTAAATTAGATGAACATTGCTTGAATCGGGAGTGCAAGTTGCTGTAAAGGAACATTAGAGGACTCAAAGGTCTGAATCATAATTTTCTCATAAATTTCTAAAACCAATTTTTATTGTTTTTATTCAATTTATGTTACAACAATCAACTCGACTGCATATGGCACCCTTGAATTTAATACATCCTTTTGATAATGAAATTGTTAAGTAGAAGTTAACAACAGTCCCCATGGATACGAATTATTTATTACTTCGATTGAATTTGGTACAATTGCCAAATATCTATAAAAAACCGTAGTGAATGTTCATGATGCTATTTTTTTATCGATAAATCTAACGGTCAAGTTTGTTTGGAACAGTGTCGGAGCCTGAGTTTTGGACAACTTGGGTGTAGTTTCGATTTTACGTGATCTTGTTCGATATTCTAGACCGACTATAATATTTTTTAGTGGGACACGTGTCCATGCGAATAAAGTAAATGAAATATGAGCTCACCTTGGTTTTGGTGGAGCCTTTGCAGTTGATCGTGTTGGTTGAAGCGGTGGACTTGATTGCCTGTGGAGGCAACCTTTTCAATGCAACTTGATAAATTACGCTATAAATTTCATCAGCATGGAAGTAACGAAACAACAACAACATCATTGATGATTTACTAGTTTTTATGATTTTCTAGAAATAGAGAGTAGGAGGGATGCTTGGGATGTATTGCAAACTCTAGCGCAAGACATCAGTCTCACATGGTACATAATGGGGATTTTAATGACATCAATCGAATGGAGATAAACGAAACCATATTGTTCACCTTGGAGAATTCATGACTTTAAAAACGTTGTTCAAGACTGCAACCTTGTTGATTTACCAATATACATGGAAAGATGGTGAGATAGTAATGGAGGAACATAAGAGCGTCTGGACCGACCTATGGCAACACAAACATGGTGTGATATATGTCTGCAGGCTGCACTGACCAACCTTATTGCAAATATATTAGATTATTCATCGATTTTATTGCAGTTGACAAATATGGTGAGAATCACGGTAAAGAAGCAACTTAGATTAAAAAATGCTTGGTTGGAGGAGGAAGATATAAAAATGGTGGAGCTTAATAATTAAAGCGAGATGTTACAACTCTCCCCCACTTAGAATTTTCGTTCACGTCAATTCAAACACATCAATTCAAACACATCAAATAAACACATAGATTCTAAATAATTAAAATAATAATAATAATAAACTAAAAATCAGGTTGTTACAACTCTCCCCCACTTAAAGAATTTTTGTCCTTGAAAATTACCTGAAAGAAACAACTTCGGATATGCCTCTTTCATCCGATCCTTTAACTCCCAAGTTATGCTCTCTCCCGTAAGTCCTCCCCAAATCACTTTCACCAAGGCAATTTCTTTCCTCTAAATCGCTTAACTTCTCGATCTTCAATCCTCAATGACACGGTCTCCAAGATCAAATTATCCTCAATGACATGTCGTCGACATATTTCCGAAGTTGTGACACATGAAACACACTATGAAGATTCGACAACGCAATCCGATAAGCCACTTCTCCTACCCTCTCTATAATCCGATACAGACCAATAAAACGCGGTGTCAACTTCCTAGACTTCAAAGCATGTCCAACACCAGTCACCGGGTTAACCCTAAAAAATACATGATCTTAAATTTGAAATTCAATATCCTTCCTTCGCTTATCATGATAACTCTTCTGTCTACTCTGCGATGCTTTCATCTTCTTTTGAATCATCTTAACTTTCTCCGTAGTATGTTGAACAACTTCCAGTCCAATCATGACACTTTCTCTCGACTCATACCAACATAACAATGTTTTACATCTCCTTCCATACAACGCACCAAAAGGGCCACACCAGTACTCGAATGAAAACTGTTGTTGCAAGTGAATTCAATCAAGGGTAAGCATTCACTCCAACTCACTCCTTGTTCCAAAATTAAATTAAATAATATTACATCCGTTAAAGAAAAAAAAAAACTAGCAAGCAAAGAGGGTGGGTCTTAAACCCTAATAACCCTCGAATCTTCACCACGAAGCTGCAGAATCTCACTTCTCCAACCATGTCTTTCATTTCCAACAACTCCAAGCTTCTCCGATGGCGTCCATCTCTCCACCCAATCTTCCCTTCCACCTCCCTCTCCCGTTTCTCCACCTCCACTTCCATCGCCGAACCTCTCTCCGAACCCGACCTCCCTCTCCACACCCCTCCCGAACCTCTCTCCGAGCCTCACCTCCCACAATCCCGAACCCGAACCACCCAATCCCAATCCCAAAACCCAGAACACATCATCACCCGCATGCTCACAAACCGCGTCTGGACAACCCGCCTCCAACACTCAATCCGCTCCGTCGTCTCCAAATTCGATTCAAATCTCGTTTACAACATCCTTCACTCCACCGCCGCCGCAAACCCCGATCAAGCTTTGAAATTCTACCGATGGCTCGAAAGATCCAATCTTTTCATTCATGACACTAACACCACTCTCAAAATGCTTCAAATCCTAACCCGTTATAACAAACTCAACCACGCTCGTTGTATTCTACTTGATTTACCTAAAAAGGGGTTACCTTATGATGAAGATATGTTTGTTGCTTTGATTGAAGGCTATGGTCGCGCTGGGATTGTTCAGGAAGCTGTTAAGATCTTTCAGAAGTGTGATCAAAAGAGTGTTAAGGCTTATGATGCTTTGTTTAAGGTGATTTTGAGGAGAGGAAGGTATATGATGGCAAAACGGGTTTATAATGCTATGTTGAGGGAAGGTATTGAACCTACTAGACATACTTATAATATTCTGCTTTGGGGTATGTTTTTGTCTTTGAAATTAGATACTGCTGTTAGGTTTTATGATGATATGAAAAGTAGGGGTATTGAGCCTGATGCTGTGACGTATAATACTTTGATTCATGGTTTTTTTCGGTTTAAGAAAGTTGATGAGGCGGAGAGTTTGTTTGTGGAGATGAAAGGGAAGAATTTGACGCCGAATGTGATTAGTTATACTACTATGTTGAAAGGGTTTGTTGATGTGGGGAAGGTTGATAGGGCATTTGAGGTTTTTGAGGAGATGAAGGATTGTGGAATTAAGCCAAATGCTGTTACGTTTACTACTTTGTTGCCGGGGTTGTGTGATGCTGATAAAATGGTGGAGGCGGGGAATGTTTTGGGGGAGATGGTGGAGAGGTATATTGCTCCCAAGGATAATTCGGTTTTCATGAAGCTGATGGAGTGTCAGTGTAAAGGTGGGAACTTGGATGCTGCGGTGGATGTGTTGAAGGCGATGATTAGGTTGAGTATTCCTACGGAGGCGGGTCATTATGGTGTGTTGATTGAGAATTTCTGTAAGGCTAATGTGTACGACAGGGCGGAGAAATTGTTGGATAAGTTGATTGAGAAGGATATTGTGTTGAGGCCGGAGAATTCCTATGAAATGGAAGCTAGTGCTTATAACCCAATGATTGAGTATCTGTGTGACAATGGGAAGACGGCGAAAGCGGAAACGTTTTTCCGGCAGTTGATGAAAAAGGGTGTTCTGGATTCAGTTGCTTTTAATAATTTGATCCGTGGACACTCAAAAGAAGGAAACCCTGAATCTGCACTTGAGATTGCAACGATCATGAGTAGGAGAAAGGTTCCTAGTGATGCAGATTCTTATAGATTGCTTATCGAGAGTTACTTAAGAAAAGGAGAACCGGCTGATGCTAAAACAGCTTTGGACCACATGCTTGAAGGTGGACATGAACCGGATTCGTTCCTTTACAGGTCAGTTATGGAGAGTTTGTTTGAAGATGGCAGGGTCCAAACTGCAAGCAGAGTAATGAAAAATATGGTGGAGAAGGGGGTGAAGGAGAATATGGACTTGGTTTCAAAGATATTGGAGGCCCTTTTCATTAGAGGTCATGTTGAAGAAGCTTTGGGCAGAATTGATTTGCTTATGAACAGTGGATGCGAGCCTGATTTTGACCACCTTCTATCCATTCTCTGTGAGAAAGAAAAGAGGATTGCTGCTCTCAGATTGTTAGATTTTGTTCTCGAGAGAGACATCATCATTGACTTTTCAAACTATGATAAGGTTTTAGATGCTCTCTTAGCAGCAGGAAAGACCCTCAACGCATATTCCATCTTATGTAAAATTATGGAGAAACGAGGTGCAACAGATTGGAGCAGCCGTGACGAGCTGATCAAGAGCCTTAATCAGCAAGGGAACACAAAGCAAGCAGATGTCTTGTCGAGAATGGTCAAAGAAAAAGTGGCAAGTCCGCCAAAGAAAGAGGGAAAGAAGAAAGCAAGTAGAGCTGCATAATCTGTTCTCTCTTCATTTTCTACTTAAAGTTTTAGAGGTGAGACTTATTAATGGGTTTTGGTTGTAATAAGTTGTTATACGAGGAAGAGAAATCATGAATTGTTTTTCATTTATAATCAAGAACTTTGATTCCTTCCAGCTGATCAGTGATTTGTTTTGACACATTCTTTTCTATATTTTATTTAGTTGTTATATTATTGATAGTCTACTATCAAGCTCTCAAGTTGTGTAACTTGTTATTTATTTTCTCTTGGAATGACATGAGAAGTTTGAACTGAAATCGAACATTTCTCAAATTTACAAGATTTGTGAATTCTTGTAGTTCTCTTTTATTTTGCTTTCCGAAATTCCTATTTGACGGTTCTGAATATACAAGGTGTTAAATCTGTCCCACTTTCAAAAACTGCCACTATCAGCCATAATCAATAATGCATGGGTAGATATATGGATTATCTAGAAGTTTGTTCTGGATATATGGTCTATGATACAAACATCATTTATTCATGTATATCACAAAACCTTGCCCTAGTGTGTTTGATCTGATTTATATGCAAACGATAGGTCTTATTTTGCTGATGTTTACTTGTATTCTTGAACTGTATAATCCGTGAAATACATCATCATCGTATAATTCATACTTTTTGCTTGTGTTGGTCTGGTAAACAAGTCTTTCATTATTCCAACTTCTTAAATTGCAATCAGCAGTTGCGAATTTTAGTTTTGCAGCAATGCATGGTTGTTGCCCCTGCCCTTGAGGATGTTGAGCACCGTTGCTACTGGGTTAGCTATTTGATGCCTGTGGACCCAGTAGTGACAATGCTGGATGTATTGCTGAGGTGACAGGCATGGGTCATCATATCTGTGAATGAATTGATGCCATTGATGCTACTGGCAACACTACTGCTGCCATTTGATTATCATGAAATATTAACTTAAATTGCACCTTATTAGTTACACTTTTATAAGGTACTACTAAAGTTAACGGTTCAACCAAACTGGTGTCATCTGTTTCGGGTTCTTTAAGCATGTTGCCATGACTTAAATATGTCCCAGATTTTCGAAGGGAACAATATGTGTACTATTCCATGTGGATGATTGTGTGTTTGGTGCATACAACTTTTGTACATTATAGCAATCCTTTATGCAAATATAGTTGATTCTATTCATTTTCCGTTCCAAATAGAAAATGGTGTGAGATCGAGTTTTATTCAAGAAGACGGGATCGAGAAGACCAATTATGCTACTAAAATTATTAGAGAGAAATGGTTATTCAATTTAAAGGAATTGTAAGACCTTCTAAGTGCTTCCCTTGCCTCTCAATCCCACGAATTTCCATGCCAACTAATAATATCATAAATATAATATCACATTTTTTTTAATACATTAATATTAGTTATTAGAGATGTGTTATTTGAACAACAATTTGTGTGACAACTTTAATGACATGACAACCATAAATTTACAAAGAAAAATAGATATTGACACAGAAACCAAAACAATAGAGAAAATAAAAACATAATGCGAGTATGAGAGAGAAAGTTATCACAAAATGATTGTACAAATATCATTTATCTAGTTATTATTATAGACGATGTAGAGAAATTTGATCCTCGACTTCAACAAAGATAACACTCATTTTCCACCCTAGGCAAGGGGTCTAATCTAGTTTTAATGCTTGTCTGTTTTCACATCTACATGAGCAATCACTGCACATTTCGGTTGTAGCTACCTATTGGAGTGTTGCTTTCAACACATGTATTAGCCAGGGAGTAGAAGAAAAGACAAGGAAAAGATTAGGCAAATTGATCCTGAAATGTAAGTATTGACCAAAATAGTCTCATTTTTAAGTTGACAAATACATCGCGAAATTGTAAAAAACTAAAAATGCTATTTATCATACATTTGATTTTAATTTTGGGGATCAAAATAGATTTTATCAAATTTAGATGATTTAAAGGAGAATTAATTTGTTTGAAGAATTGATTCTACTTTCTACTTGAAGTTAGAATTTAGAATTTGTAGCTTTTGCTTTATACAACTGATTTTAGCCTTAAAATTATTGTTAAATCCATTTTTCCATAAATACATCTAAACATAAACCATTTTACATTCAACTAATTTTTATTTAAAATCAATTTATTTAAAATCAATTATTGTCACGGTAAAATCACACACTTAAAAGGTTTTTCCGTTATATACTATAACACAACACATTAACTAAACATGTTACATTGCATGTTGATCCCACATCAATGTCAGCATATAACAAACTAATTTGTCTATGAAATTTAAGTTATTTGTGGAAAAATATATCAATAATTATTAATTATAGGGAGAAATTATTTGAGAAAATGGGTAAGAATAACATTTGCCTTTTTCTTTGTTTTTCGCAGTAAAAGAAAAGAAGAAGAATTTATGAAAAGGACAGAGATGGTAGATTCAAATTAGCTATTTCTTTAGTGCTATAAATCAAGTTGAATTTGAAAAAGTTAAAAGAGAAGTCAAAATTTTCTGTAGGAAAAAACCAAGTCAAACACACAACGGAAAATTTCCCCCAAATTCGAAATGGCGAAAGAGATCGAAACTCTTACAGAAGATGAACGACGCGCACTTCGTGGTAGCAAATTCGCTCCTCTTCCCATTCTTCCCAACTCCCACAAATCCAAACCCAGGTACGCTTCTTAAGGGTTTTCCTCTTTCCATTATACGCTTCATAACTAACTCAACCAACAAATTGGTGAAATTTTTTATTTTGAATTTGTGGGTTGATTTGTAATTCCTTTAATTTTAGTGGGTCTGATTTGGATTTGTGATTTTTGGGGCAGATTGGCTCATCCTGGTGGGCCTGTTGCGACGAATAAAGCGGCGGCTTTGGCTAAGTTTTTGGAGAGAAAGTTGAAGGAACCTAATGGATTAGCGACTATTAACCCTGATCTACTCGAAATTGCTGTTAAAAATGCCAAACAAACTGTTTCTACAAGTAATGGTTTGAATTTCTATCTGTTTTTGTTTGTTGTGTGTTTGATTATCATTTATTGTTCATTTTATTTGGTTATTAATTGATGATGTGGTAATCGGTTTATGATTGTTACTGCAATTATTTGTATGATGAATTGTGTGTGTGTGTATTTTCTTCGAGATTATTGTGGTAAATATTACTGGATTTGGCTTGACTTATGATAATTTGATGTATATTTGTATCCTTGTGTTGGCCATGTTTAATTAAAAAATGCATTTTGATTCCCCCCACCTATGGTGCACACGCAAAATTTGGGTTTCGGGTATCGGATGCAATGTATGTCTGATACAGATATATGATAATATATGATTCAATGTGTTTAGGGTAGATATAAAAAAGTCACAAAATATGCTAAATATATTATTGCAGTTCATTGATGATGACCGGAAATATGATGAAAATTTGAATAAGAGAAGAAGTAGTGAAGTGGTGGTATAAATTTCATATGTTACAGTTAATGTGTCAATGGGAAAACAAGGATTAATAGCTGAATCGGCGACATGGTGTCATGTGTGTTTTTCTGTTATTGGGTTTGGCTTGGCTTGTGATAATCTGATGCACATATTTATCATCCTCTTGGTCATGTTTAATAAGAAAAAAACTTTATGATTTTCTCCTCACTGTTTATGTGATGTTTGGGAATAGTGAATTGGCGATTTATGAGTGTATTGTGGGTAAGACATGTTAACAACAGTTGTCAATGTGATTTTTCTGATTTCATGGTTGAGCTTGCCTGCTTGGTTGTTCCTTGTTTGTAGTATTAGAATGAGGGAATTTTGATAAATGTATAATATATTGTGTCTTGGGTAACACTTGTACATATGTTGCGCGCTCGCGCGCATGCACACGTTCATGCATGACCAGATTAGAGTCAGTTTACATGTATATCCCCTCTTCTCTCTTACCTCCCATTTAAACCCGTTGTTAGGGCAATTCATGGCCACACACGCAGACACCATATCCTAGAGCCAGATTAGGGACACAGCATGCACACACCATATCTTAGAGCTAGATTAGGGAATCAACATGCACACATCCTCTCTTTTCTCTTTTCCTTTTGAATAATCTTAAGGAGGTTTTGGAGGGGGTGAGAGGGTCGGATGTAGAGGAATTTTGGGGTTGGTGTCCGCAATATGGAGGTAAGTTTTCAGTAAAATCAATGTATTCGTTGTTGGAGGATTTGGTTTTGTTAGACCCTAGATTGGGTGAGGCGGAGGAACGTGTGTTTGTCTCTTTGTGGAAAAGCCCGTGGCCTTTGAAAGTGATAGCCTTTTCTTGCAAGCTCCTTTGTGATCGCATTCCTTCTAGAGTTAACCTTGCTAAGCGTAATGTGCTTGATCAGGAGAGTCCTACTAGATGTGTGTTTTGTGACAACGCAGAGGAAACATCGTTACATTTTTTTTTTTTGCATCGCAATGTCTCGTTTGAACTGTTGTCCAAGGTGAATTGGCTGGGCATCAGCTTGACTACCCCACAAAATTTGTTTATTCAAATGCCATGTTTGATTGGTGAGTCTTGGAATAAGAAGATCCACAAGGGGCATTGGTTAATAGGCACGCGGCAATTTGGGTACTTTGGAAGTCTATAAACGATCAGATTTTTAATGATGTGGTCAAGAGTGTTGATGCCATTTTTGAGGGGATTAAGATGATATCAGGGAGGTGGCATCTTGGTAGATCGAAATCGCCTCCTTGCCTCTTCTATGAATGGTGTTGGAATCCTCATGATTGTCTGAATAGGTAAGTTTGGTGGTGCTGTATCTTCAGGCACTCTTGGCAGGGGTGTGTTGGTCTGCTGAAGCAGTTTGGTTCTGCTGTCTGCTGTGTCTGGAGGTTTCAGGTCTGGTTGTGCAGTTTAGAGTTCTCTGCTAGCTGCTGTGTTGTTTTGAGTCTTTGCTGCTGTTTGGTTTCAGTCTGCTGCTTCTGAGCAGTGTGCGTTTGGGGGTTGTTTTTCTGGTCTGGCTGTGTTCCTCGGCTGGCAGCAGTTCTGTTTAATTGGGTGCATTGGTTTTGGTCTGGGCAGTAGCCTTTGGTGTTTGCTTAATGGTGGATGTAGGGGTGCTTTGATGTGCCAATTGGTGTTGTTGTTGTAATTTGCTGTTGATCGTTGTAGGTGTTTTTGTGTTTTGTTATCCTTGTATTTGTTCGGTTCTTGCGCCCCTTGCTCGTCTTGAGCTCGGTTGCATTATTACTCGTCTTGAGCTCGGTTGCATTATTAATAAAATTTAGCCGTTTAAAAAAAAATGTTAGACATAAGCTTTCCTGTCAGATATGGATATTTTTTTTTATTTCTATAACCAAAACATTAATCTAATTTGTATTATAGCCATTAAGCTAATATTTTATGTCTCTCTTCAATTGAATTTGTAGGATAGTCATTAAGTGTTTCCTTTGTGATTCTCTTCAATTTTAGGTGGTACTTCTAATTCGAAAAGAAATGTCCGGCATGTAGAATCCTTTGGCGACTCAGATGCAAGTGAAGAGGAACAAAATGATCTCCCTGCGGTAAAGGAATGCCAGAAGAAGAGAAAGAAGAAGAAAGAAAAGAAGAAAAATAAAAAACGAAAGGTCACTACTTGTTAATGTGATTGGTTATTTTCGTAGACACTTTTACAATGTCAACAACTAGCATGATTCATGGTTTCATTCCTCACAGATGAAAATTGTTTGGTGGAGCTTTTGCTATAATTTATGTTTTAGATGAGCTACAAAATAGCATTATGAACTTGTTTTTGATTTTCAGTTTATTTCTTTCAGGATGTGATACTTTTAGGATGACAAAGATGCAGATAGGGTGTTGTCAGAAAATTGTTATTCATTCAAATGGTAAAATATGAATTTAAGAAATTAATTCAATAGGTTAGTATCACTATTAAACAACTGTGTTTCTTAGGAAAATACTCATGTTAAAATTTCACCCGACTGTCATGTGAAATTTGGGTCTAGTTTCCTTTTCTTAGGAATTAAATGTGACCCTATTGGTATTTATTGATATATTTTCAGACAGAGGTAAACAAAATTTCACATGACACGATCATATGAAAGTTTGAAGAAATTATTTACATTAGTAGGTTTTGAATGCAGGTCATATAATCCTCCTATTTCAAATTTATCCGTGTTTTTATTAAGATTTCTCTATTAATTTTTATCCTTTAGATAACCAAAACCTATTATAATTGTTGATGATGATGCGAGGGATTTTCAAATTAATAAAAATCATGTGATACACATTGGATGACCCAAAATTCAGTGTACGACGTAAAATTGATGTGAGAACAGCTGAGCAGTGGGCACCTGATTACTGTTTGCCAGGGCGCTAGGCTCCCTCTAGCTTGTGCAAAATCAATGTTTTCAAATTTTTTGGGTTCCAAATATTGCATCTTCTGTATGGATTTGATATTGAAATGTAAAAGTGTGTTCTTACTACATGTTTATTACATGACAGTAAACGAATGAATAAACACATCTCTTGATTAAAAAATCTGATCATGAATGATTGCGACTCTTGGTTAAGATTGTATTTTTCCCCAAATGAATTGTCTCTTGCTCTATAATTAATGCAACAACCACTACATCCAGACACACATAATTGAGGCTTGTTCTCAGGCATTTTTCACCATTTGCATTTATTGAAAAACATATAAGAAATCATATGAGAGATTAGAGGAATGATTCTTTCTTATTTTATTTCTGCAGTCCAAGACTGTTTATATATAAAAAGGAATTACAATAAACATAATGACAAATAATGTCTTATCATGACTAATAATGACATAATATATTCTAATAATGACCAATAATATCATTTGACTTTTCTACAGCATTCACTAAACCATTATTTTATTTGCTAGTGCATGGAGAGTAGAGTAAGTGTCATTATCATCTTCTATTTGGTCAAGTTTTTTTGCAGCATTCTCCAACATAGATTTGAAAATTATTAGGTTCGTTTATCGATTTATTTGTGTACAATGGTTGTTTTATTGAATAAAATGATTTCTAACTTTATTAAGTTGGAAAAATTTGACGGTGACAATTTCATTCGTTGGCAAAAGGTGCAATTTCTCCTCAACTTTGAAGGTTGTGTATGTGTTGAATACTCCGAAGCCAGTGGATAAAGATAACAAGATTGTTGCAGAAACTAGAGAAAGGAATAAGTGAGAAAATAACGATTACATATACATATGACACATTCTCAACGGGGTGTCAGATTCTTTTTTCAATATCTATCAGAATAAAAAGTATGTTGAAGATCTTTGGGACAAACTTGAAGCAAGGTACATGCCAGAAGATGCAACAAGTAAGAAATTTCTTGGTTACTCATTTTAATAATTGTTAGATGGTTGATAACAGGGTTGTATGGAACAAATGCATGAGATAGAATGAATTCTTATAATTATAAACAACATAAAATGCATATGAATGAAACCATAATTGTCTTCTCAATAATTGATAAACTACATCTTTCATGGAAAAACTTCAAAAGAAGTATGCAACATAAAAAGTTTGACTTGATCAATTGGAAAGTTATCTTGGAGCAGAAAAATATATACTTGAAGTGAGTGTGTTCAAGGTTTCCAAAGTTTTTGGATGAGAATTTGCCATTTTCAATAATTTTCTTCTAATCGAGGATGATTTCCCAATTGATCAAAATAAATGTCCTCCTTTTAACGTTTCATATTTCTTTTGAAGTCTTTCCATAAAGGAGAAAACTTATCAATGGTAGAAGAGACAATATGGTTTCATCCATATGCAATTTATGCTGTTTGTAATTAATAAACATTCGTTCTATTTCATGCATTTGTTCCATTATTACAGGCCCACTGTCAACCATCTTATAATCATTAAAATAAGAAACAAAAAATTTATGTACCTTGCTTTAATTTTTTCGAAAGATCCTTGTCAAAATTTTAACTTTGATAGATATCGAACAGAGAATATGACATTGTATTGAGAATGTGTCCCATGCATATTTATTCGTCATTTTCCCACTTTTGTCTTTCTCTAGTTTCTGCAACAGTCTTGTTATCTTTGTCCATTGACCTTAGAGTATTCAACACCAACCTTCAAAGTTGTGAGGAGAAGTTACATCGTTTGGCAACGAATGAAATTGCCAAAATCAAGTTTCTCTAACTTTATGAAGCTAGAAGTCATGTCCTTATTTTGATATTCGAACCTAAACATCGTTAGATCTGTGTTGGGGACTGCTGCTATAAAACTCTGAACAAGAAGATGACAATTGCACGAAGAATTTTTAAAGTGTGTATATCACATTCAACTTCAGGTTCGATTCACCCCATCAATCTATGATTATTGGATGCAAATGAGAAGACAATGAATCCCCTTCAAGATACTTTAAAGCGAATTGCACACCCACTTCAAGCCTATCTATCAACAGTATTTTCCTTCGCTTAATCTTGTGCACTAGAGAAGAATCATTTAGGAAATGGAATAGAAATGGCTGATAACAAGTCTCCATTACGCATGTCTTGATACAATGATTGTTGCACTGCTCATAGACCTCTTCGTTTGGGAAAAAACACTCTTCACCAAGAGTTACTATAATTCATGATAAGATTTTTTAATCCAGAGATGTATTGTAACAACGCATTTACTTTTCAATATCAAATCCACAAAGAGGCACAACATGGAAGCATAGCATTTAGAATACAATAGCGAGAAAATTGATTCTTCACAACCTAGAGGACACCATGGCAGCACCACTTTCAAAATTTTGTTTCACATATATCTTAATATTTTGCTTTGTTTGATACATAGAAATGAAAAAGGGTGCGTTTTTGTGGTTGTATATAGATAGTACACATAGAATCAGTTACAATAATCTATCTACACAATGGTTGAGTTTGTGAGTGACAAGTTTCTGCCTTTAAATCCTTACAAGATTATTTTCTTTTTGAATTGGAATGTAATAAAAAAAAACCTTGAAGAGTTCTGTTCATGCACGTAATAGAGCTCATGAATAAAAGTCGTCTTATTATTTTTATTTTTTTTATGACAATATATATAAGCATTTATATAACCAAAATAGGCTATCCATCAAACTTGAGTGCATTTATATGAAATATTTGCATGTCTCGTCTTAATTCATAAAACAACACACACGTACAGGTTTGTGTGCGTGTGTGTCTGCCACCTTTTAAAGCCATGCGAATTGAATAGCATGCAGTGGCATAGCTAGTTTATCTTGATTGCAAAATCAGATGTTTTTTTCTTCTTCTCATGTATAAAGTTACAATTATTTCTTATAATAATCAAACAGAATAAACCAAATCAATTAATAAAAAGACTTCTTAAAAAATAATCAAACAGAATAAACCAAATCAATTGATAAAAAGACTTCTTAAAAAAAGAATAGTTTAAGTTATGAGAGGTTTCATCATTGTTGGGTATTAGTAGTGTTTTTTATTAGACACTAGAACATTTTTTTTTTGAGGAGACTAGAACATGCTCAATCATTTTGGGGCTAGATTAATGGAAGTGAAACATTACATGGAATACTTTTTTTTTTTTTTTGTTGTTGTTGAGAGGATTACATGAAGTACTTGTTTTTTGAAGTATACATGAAGTACTTGTTATTTAGTTAGGTTGGTCTATTTGGAAAACACGAAATAATGTGGCATTCCAAGCGCAGCAGGGGCATGATGTAACATTTGATTGATGGTTTTAAATTAGAGGAGTGATATATGAACACCCAAAAATGGTTGTCATATATCACACCGTACGAGTTTTAGCAACTTTAAGCCTGTCACGCGTATTGAGAAGGGCAAAAACAATTATTAAAAAAATAAAATAGTAGCTGGGCCGTATAATAATACGTTGTCGTGATAACCTAAGTTGTTAGAATATCATTTCTGTTTAAATTATTATCTTGGGAATGAATCTTTGTTTATGTGGCCACTCACGATGAAGTTAGAGGTTTTTACTCAAGCTTGCTTTATGATTGTGTGTGCGTGTTTAGTTTGGTTTTGGTGTTGGTCTTGATTTTGAAGGTTTGTTTTTTATTGGTGTTGGTGGTAACCCTTGATTGAGTTGTGTTTTTATTGGTGTTTATGATGAATGAGGTGTATAAATTTTCTTTTGGGTGTTCCATATATATACGACACCCTTAATTTTTTTTATTTATAGTAATATAATTTAAAAATTTTATGTTAATCTTGAAGTGTTTTAAGTATAATTCAGATTATGGATCAAGATTTTCATGAATAGAATATCATTTAATTTTATATATATAATAGATATATTTTATAAAAAGGTATAACTAATGATGCATTACTCCAACCCAAACCAACTTACTTATCTTTCAGTTGGATTGATTCAACTTGACAAAAAAATTCGATCTTATATACCTAACTCATACTAATTAAGTTTGATTGAATAGGATGACGAGTTTAACTAAACCAGCTCAATTTGACTAGTGAACTCCCTTACACGGGTTTAGCTAAGCCCCCATATTTTCAAATTAATAATAAACTATTCTCTTCGTCCCACAATGAATGACTCGACTGACTGAGTTATACATGTCAATCTCCACAATTTTTACCTTTTAATATTTTTAATTATCTATTAACAAAAATTATAAAAAGTTGATTTTTAAAAATATTGATCCAAACAAAGTTAACAACATCTAATATGCTGTCACGTTTCTTTATATTTTCGTAGAAAAATATGGTGTACACATAATCACACATAGTCATTAATTATTTGATAGTGAGTACAATAACTATTTCTATAACAATAACAATAATGTAGGTTGACACCTTTTTTCCTACATCCATTATACACCCCTATGTGAAAGAACATTGTTAGGTGGAGTAGTGAAGTCCCCATATATCATATTTGTGTGCGGTGGTAGAAGATGTGTGTACCATGGTGGTCAATGTATCACCACTCTTCTATAAATAATGTTTTTTTCAACTCGATGAACGGAGGAGAGAGAAGAACTCCCTTCCATCAAAATCATGCATCATGACACCCACGGTAAGAACGAGTAACAGAGAATAATTACCCTCCCTGCAAAACTTAGCTCATACGGTAGCATTTGGCTTTTCATTTCCAACAAAGAAACTCAAAAGCCACACTCACATTCTTCATTTCAATCCTCAAAACCCTTTTCTCTCACTCTTCTTCTTCCTAAACGCTTCCAAATTTCATCAATGGCGTCCTCCAGTAAACGCCCTGCTTCAACCGGTATAACATTCTTCCTTTCTTTCTCTTTCTTTTTTCTTTCTTTAATTAGCTAAAAACAATGATTTTAGGGAGAATCATATTTTTTTAGGTTTTTCTCAAAATTTTACGCTCGTAAACTTCTTAAAGTCATCATTTTGTTTCAAAATCGTAACTTTTCCTTGAAATAAGCTGTAACAAACGGGCTCTTACTCATCCTGAGTTAAATCACCATTGTCCATGGATCAATATATATTTTTTTCATGTGATTTTGTCCATGTTTTCGTGAGTACATTGTCTATACAATGTAATGTAGTTTTGTGCTAACTGTATTTGTAACTTGTTGTAAGGCTTTTTTTAGAAATGTGTTTGGAACCTTTTTTTGTTACTGTTGAACCTTTCCAGTAGGGTGGTCTGAAAGTGTTAGATGCTAGAGAGCATTTGGTTATGCAGCCATGTCGGTTTGCTGGTTGGAAGTGGTGTGCCTGAAATGACAAAGTTACTCGAGTTAGTCTCGAAATGAAATGAGGGTTGTGTCTAACATGAAGTAATCCATTTGTTTGGATGGAGGGTTTTAGAGGGAAAAGGGGTGATGAATTATAGGATCACATTTATCTTAAACAAATATATACTCTGATTTAACAATTTTTAGAATAAAAGGAAAAAATGACATATTATCATAATAGTTGATGTTTTAATTAACCCCTTGATCATTTTTGTCAATGTTGTATAACTCTTTCTTGAAACCCCCCGGTGCTTGAATTAGAGCGACTATAGTCCTTCCTACTAAAACCACAAAATGGCGCTCTCTGTAGGGTCATGTTTAAGTTCAATTGAGTTACATAAGCTTTTAGAATATTTTCTCTTGTTTTTGTACTTGGATTATGGTTCTTTAGGATGCATGCACTGATGCACTTGTTGGAGCATGTAGAGTTGTGCAATATTCATATTCTCAATATATCACTTCAAAGAGATGTTTTTCGTTTCTAAGTATAGTTTATGACACCTCTTCTATTAATAAATATATGTTCTTATTCATGTATTTCAGATTGCTTAGTTTTATGGTTTATTTGAAGTAAAAAAAAAAAAATCCTTAATGGATATTAGTATCTTGTAATTTTTATACATTTCATTTTCTGAAACCAGGAATTTCGCCTGAAGAAGGACGCAAAAAACTTAAACTGTCAAGTGATAGCTTGCCATGTTTAACACATGGTGATGTTGTAGATTACAGCAGTCCGTATGCAATTTCAAATGTTATAAATCGCTTAGGGAGTGGAAAATTTGGAAGTGTGACAAAAAATATTGAAGACCTTATAACCCAGAAAATGCAAATATTGGGCCCTTACTTTGCAAAATGTCCTAGACTTGTTAGTCAACTATTGAGAGTGGTGACGGATCATGATGAAGAAACTCCCAACATGGAAAATAAGAATGTTACTGGTTTGCAACATCGTAATGTCATAGATTTGGATTCAGACAGGGAGGACACCGAAAAGGATGTTTTGGCACCAAAAAGAGGATATAATGTTACGGCAGTACCATTTATCATTGATTCAGATGAGGAGGATGATAAGGATTATGGTCATGATACTGTTCCAACAGATCATGATGAAGAAACTCCCTACATTGAAAGTGAAAAAGCTACTGGTATGTCTTCTCAAAATGTTACCATTGATTCAAGTGAGGAAGGTGACAGGGATCAAAAAGAGGATGTTTTGGCTCCAAGAAGAGAAAAAGATGTTCCTCCAGCACCATCGCATGAAGTCATTATCATTGATTCGGATGAGGAAGATGATAAGGATCATGATGAAGAAATTCCCAACCTGGAAAATGAAAAAGTTAATGGGATGTCCTATCAAAATGTTATCATTGATTCAAATGGGGAAGATGACAGAGATCAAACGTCTTTTCTTCCATTTCATGAAGTTGTATTGCCAAAACCAGTTCAGTCTCCTGCATTAGAAATGATTGTAAGCTCTGCCCTGCTTTTGCAATCCTTTAAACACACCTTTCATTTGGGTTGTATCCTTCTTGGGCTGATTTGACTGAACTATTGTATTTCATTTTACCATTTGTGGCGGAAGATTCTAGTAAATTCATAATTGATTCTTTCTTGATTTTTTTTATCTTTCCTTAATTCTGTTTTTTTTTTTTTATCAAGAATATGCTGCCTTATTTTTTATTTTTATATGTATAAAGCGGAATCTTCTGGAGAGGAAGAGCCAGAGATATAATTTAGTCTGACATATATTTGGAAGGCATGCTTTAAAAAGTTAATCATGTAATCTACAATTTTTTTCTATATGTTTACATTTATTCGCTTATTATATCTTTGTACAATGTATAACTTATCATTATAGGTCTTTGGCATTATTCTGTAAAAGACGGAGATATAATACATTATTGCATATAGCCTAAATGTTTGATTTCTCTTAGTTGTTGTAGAAGTTCTCTCCATTGAATCATGTGCGTTTTTAAGTACATTCTCCCAACATTTTCAATAATTACATAGTCAATTGATTACCATTCTACTGTCAAGTTTCACTGAAGTGAAGTCTGACCTTTTGTCTCAAGTGTCCCAATTTGGTAATCATTTGATGTCTTGATAAACTCTGATCTTTCATTACAATATAAA